>ENA-OPNR01000641-OPNR01000641.1-human-gut-metagenome-genome-assembly--contig:-NODE-641-length-15768-cov-2.437981_pt1 | contig 15768 bp, 8 predicted proteins | sample MGYA00241543_ERZ501783 | MGnify/ENA primary metagenome ERZ501783 (study PRJEB25962, sample SAMEA2042557) | human gut metagenome | biome: human gut; feature: human-associated habitat; material: faeces... | reverse complement strand
CCATCGATATAGCGTTTGCCATCGGCATTGTAAATGTGATACTCTTCTTTGGAAAGAGCACTGTCTATCCGGGTCTCAACCGAACCCAACACTTCTTCATAGCTTCGTCCGTTTGCCAGCCAAAGCATGGTTCCATCCTGGTCTATAGGCTCGGGAGTATTGCATGCCGAGAAATTCAGTATGGAAAAAATAATAATAATAAAAGTTTTAATGTTCTTCATATAGGCATTTATTTAATTAATTTAGAAGAGGGAGCTCCGAGGTATGATGATTTGAGACCACCGAAATCTATAAGCATTTTTTCCATTACAACGCCTGGATCTACAAACCTGAAACGAAGGTCATGTCTGCCGGCTTGCCCAAAATCAACTTCCATATCTGTTTTGATGATGCTGGCAGCTTGCCATGGGCCGACTTTACCACTATAATGACCGTTGAAATTAATAATCTGTTCTTGTCCACCGTCTACGCTAATGGCAAAGCATAGTCCTTTGTTTGCATTGAAGTTCAGGGTGGGAGCAAGCAATATGCTTAGTTTTGCTTTACCTGAAGATACAGTTTCGATTTCGTATTCTACATAGGCATTATCCGGAGTTACGGAAGCAGGCAGAGTAGTGACAGCACATTCTGTTTTGCCGAGGTCGGGAATTACGGTAGCCTTGTGGTTGTTTTTGAAGTTACCTGCTTCTATAGAAATGTATCCATCGGTTTCCTTATGGCATAAGTAAGCGGCTTCATCGGATTTTTTCACCTTGGGCATAACTTGTTTTTCAGGTTGTTGCCAATAGGTGTATCCGATGTGTACCTGATCCATCATATGATCCCATTTTCCATTTGCGATTTCATGGTTATAATGAGCACAAAGCAAGGAGTCTCTTTCGTATAGCTTTTCAACGCGCTGTGCCCAATAGTTGATTTCTGTTGGGGATTCTGCTTTAGCATTCATCGCTACGGAGTAATACATTTCGTAGATGTTCTGCATAGCTTGAATTGGGAATAGGACGAGTTCTTCATATGCATCATACCAACGGGGATCGAGTTTCTGATAGACTCTCAAGGCTCGCAGTTCCAAATTATTCCATTCTCTGACAACGGTAGGCCATTCATCATAGCTGAACTGATATGTATTTGCATTCAGTAGCTCGGGAGTGACTCTACGTGCATATTTGCTGTAAAGTTTAATAATGTCTGCTATCTCTTTGGCATGCTCTTCGCCGAATTGTTGTGCAGCAAAGGTTATGGTATGTTCGAATATATTATTAGGATTGAAAGCTTCAGGCCGCCAAGCCATATCAAGGAAAAATTGGATGGGATACTCCATAGGTTTCAAGTCACCTACATTTACGATCCAAAGTTTCCTGACACCGTACTCATAACAGAGATTCATCTGTTCCCATACGCGTTCCACCTGATTGCAGTTTAGCCATTTGTAGTTTCTGGGGCCACCTACATAGTCAAAGTGGTAATACATACCATAGCCACCTTTACGGGGTTTATCTGTTAATGAAGGCAGTTTTCTTACATTGCCCCAATTGTCATCGCAAAGCAATAATGTGATGTCATCAGGGACACGCATCCCCTTGTCGTAATACTCTTGTACTTCTTTATATAGTGCCCATACTTGAGGAGTTGCGGAAATCTTCTTGCCTGTAACTTTAGTTATGATTTTACGTTGGTCTTTGACAATATTCTGTAATAGATCAATATTGGCATCTTTGCTCATCGGCATATCGCCATCTCCGCGCATACCTATGGTAATTACAGACTCCCAATCTTTACAACGTTCCATTCCTTTTGTCCAGAAATCCCGGAGTACGGTGGCATTTTGGGTATAATCCCAGGCGCCTGTTCCGCGACGCTTCCAGTCTTGTTGAGCTAATCCCATCGGCTCATGGTGGGAAGTTCCCATTACAATTCCCATTTCATCTGCCAATACTCCATTTTGCACATCATCATCATAGAAAGCGCTGGCCCACATGGCAGGCCACATGAAGTTACCTTTCAAACGAAGTATGAGTTCAAAAACTTTTTCATAAAACTGGCTGTTGAAGCCGCCAAAGGCTTTTTGTGTCCAGTTTCCCAAGGCAGGCCATTCGTCGTTCAAGAAGATTCCTCGGTATTCTATGGCTGGTTCTCCATCCGTATAACTACCTGGGAGAATTGAAATATTATTTTGGCGTTTTACAGGAACATCTGCCCAATAGTACCAAGGGGATACGCCCATTTGAGAAGACAGTTCATAGATGCCATAGATGGTGCCTCTTTTATCACTACCTGCAATCACTACGGCTTCTTCCACTCCTTCCAGTGGCTGTTTAATAGTACATAGAATGTATTTCTCACGTTTCCCTTTTAATTCGTCGGCTGGAATTTTTCCCGATGATATAAGTCGTTTTATCCAGTTGCTACGGTCAATAGAACCGATAATCAATACTCGCTTTTCTGTAACGGTATTTGTTATAAAGGGCTTTACGTTGGTTACTGCTTGTGCATCTGTCTGTAAATTTGTAATGGCTCTCAGTACTCCTTTGTACTCTTCATTATCTATCAATATCGGACAAGACTTGTCTTTCTGTATCCATTCAAAACCGACACCGTCATTTGTTACAAAACGTTCGGCAGCTTTTAGCGGTAACTGCCAACACATACTTGCTAAAAATAAAATAATACAAAAGTTATATTTTTTCATAATATCAATATTTATAAAAAAACCGCTTGCAGATACCTTGGGACATCTACAAGCGGTTTCGATGAATACCTATTGCGAACTTATCCTAAAAAGACAGTTATCTGTATTCAGGATTTTGGTAGTTCTTTTTCTCGTCAGCACTCATTTCCATACCGTCAAGTTGTCCTTGTGGGATAGGACGTAAATAATGTCCGGGTTTGATAGTACGCGTATAAGTAACGATGTTGCGATCCCCTTTATTATCTCCGCAGATTTCGTAGCTATCGGCATATTCGTTCCACTTTTGTGTGCGGACAAGGTCGAACCAACGATAACCCTCACCATAGAATTCACGTGAACGTTCATCTAGGATGAAATTGATGTCAATTGTTGCCGGAGTTTCAGCTGTTAATTGAGAACCATAGTCCTCGTCCATTTCTTCGTTTTCTGCATTACTGAATGTCCATTTTCCAGCACGATCGCGTAAAACATTAACTAATTCACGCGCACTCTTATCAGGCTTAGTTGTTGCACCTTTTACTGCAGCTTCTGCTGCAATAAGGTAAAGTTCGGAGAACTTGGAAATTTTGTATGGGCGGGTGCTACCGGCATTCGGCTGGCCTGCGCCAGTACCGTTATCTGTACGATAGGGACCAAGTTTCCAAAGACCTGGATATACGCGGCGGCTGATTGCACTGGGGCCCATAACATAATAACTGTATCCTGCTATAACTCCTGCTCCAGTATTACTATTGCCTGCACCATCCGGATATTGAATGCTGGGATCATCTTCAGAGAGGAACTTTAATAACGGTTCTCCTTCAGTTACTTCCATGCCATTAGCTCCTATAACGGTTGTCCAATCTTTTCCATTTGTAGACCAGTTACCGCGGTAAACAGTTGTAAATGTTCCGTCGTAGCGGGAATCTTTGGCTTTATCCTTAAACGTTTTTGTGAATACACCATGAGGAGGAGCCATACGAGTCCATGGGCGTCCATAGGCTTGTTCTGCGACACGAATTACGGGTGAAATAGTATTACCATCTTTGTCTTTAGCTTGGATGTCTGTGTAGTTCCAATTCATCATCCAGCCTGCAAAGTTATCAGGAGCGCCACCGCTACCATAAGTCAAGCTACCACCATTGTAATATTCATCTTCTTGCGTATGATCTGCATATAACAGAATTTCTTTGTTACGATCGTATGGGCCGGCGTTAACTTGGTAGAAACTTTCCATCAAACCATATGGGCCAGGATTGTCAATAGCTTCAGTTGCAATATCATAAGCTTGCTGATAATACCATGCTGCATCGTGTCCATCGGGATCTGTGCGGTTACATTCCGGATATGTTGGAATATTATTAGGATTTTCCAACCACCAACCATAAGTCAGATATGCTTTTGACAAGTATAAACGCGCTACAGTCTTAGTAACCCCACCTGTTACGCGAGGTTTATCCGGCAATTCGGTGACAGCTGTCTTTAAATCGGGAAAAACTGCTTTAGTGTACACTTCAGGAACGGTGTTACGTACGGAAGTACGTGAAGTTGATATGTTGAATTTTAATTCACCGGCACCCAAATCCAATGGCACACCGCCGAAAGTCTGTACCAATAAAAAATAGTCCATACCGCGGAAGAAATGTGCTTCAGCGAGAAGTGCATCAGAAACACCTACTTTAGATCCATTTTCAATAACACCATTAGCTGTATTGATATTAGAGAAAGCTGTTCCCCACAATACATCCGAACGACTGCTACTAGCTGTCAAACTTCCTACGCCTGATAAGTCGGCGTCTTTAAAGTTTCCATCAGCGGATTGAGCATAAGTTGCTTCATCCGTTCCTGTCAAACAAGAATTGTAATAGTATGCTTGTCCGTAAATGTAACGTAAGTGTGCATACATGGAAGTTATACCACCTTCTACACCTCTTTCAGTTTGAAAGAAGGTTGGTTCATAAATACTACGTGGCTGTTCGTCCAGAATATCTGAGCAAGAAGTTGCAAAGATTAAGGCTAATGCCGTAGTTCCTAGAACTCTTATATTAGTAAATGTTGGTTTCATAGTTTCAAAGCTTAATTAGAATGTCAAGTTAATGCCGAATAAATAATTACGTGTGGAAGGAGCATTGGTTCCCACAGTCAAGAAGCGTCTTTGAATGCCACTTGTTACTGCCACATTCTCATTGCCATAAGAGTTGGTTTCCGGATCCAGACCTGTTTCTTTATGGAATGGAGAACATATAACAAACGGGTTCTGTATTGATACATAGGCACGCAAGCTTTGGATACCAAAATTCTTCAGCCATTTCTGTTCATCGAATTTGTAACCTAAAGAAATGTTGCGGACTTTCCAATAAGAAGCGTCAAAATAGCCTAATGTACTACCATATTTGGGATTATCACCACTTTGGATACCACCCGGCTTCGGATATTTGGCATTGGTGTTTTCTTCTGTCCAATAGTCCACATCTACTTGACCTCTACGACCGGTCAGCATATTCAGATAACCGTTGGAGTGATGCAATGTACTGATGAGTTTTCCACCACATTTAAACGCTGTGATGACATTCAGATCAAATCCCTTATAGGCAACGCGTGTGCTGAAACCACCTGTGAATTTCGGTTCCATACTGATAATTTGGCGGTCGTCTGGTCCGATCTGACGGACAGGGGTACCATCTTCATTATATTCACCGGTATATTTTACTTTAATCATACCAACGTTTCCGCCTGGTTCCAAGATATCAAGATAAGGGTCACCTTCTTGCCATAGACCTATTTTTTCATAGTCATAAATTGCATCAATAGGATGGCCGACAAACCAGTTGTTGGCTTCATCACGATCTGCTCCGGATGCTAATTCTGTCAGTTTATTGCGGTTTGCTGATATATTAATACTTGCATCCAAGTCCATCCGTTGTGGTTGTCAAGAATTGTCCCGTTTAAAGTAAATTCCACACCTTTATTTTCGGTCTTTCCTACGTTACCTACATAACTGCTTACACCTGAAGTTGAAGGAAGATTAACGTTTTGCAACAAATCGGATGTCTTCTGAATGTAATATTCAAATGTTCCCGATAAGCGACCGCCAAACAAAGTGAAATCCAAACCGAAGTTCCATGTAGAAGAATATTCCCAACCTAAATCATAATTCGGCAATGCAGAAACATAGTAGCCGGTAGCATAGCCAGTAGGTCCGAAGTTATAAGGACGTGTAGATAATTTTCCCCATGTGGAATATGGGTTTACGGCCTGATTGGAAGTTTGTCCGTATCCCACGCGTACTTTAAGGATATCTAACCATTCAAGGTCATCCATAAATGACTCTTGACCAATATTCCAACCTGCAGATACAGCCGGGTATGTATGCCATTGATGACCTTTTGCCAAGCGGGAAGATGCATCGGCACGAACAGTTGCCATCAACATATAGCGGTTATCGTAGGTGTACATGGCACGTCCCATCCAAGACATCAAACCGCTTTTCTGGTAATCCCAATTGTCCGGATTAACTGTAATATTGCCTTCTGCACGACCTAAATTATAGTATTGCAAATATTCTGCAGGAATGTCACGTGCAGCAATATGCGATTTGGTGTAAACGGTTTCCTCAGCAGAATACATACCTACGATGTTCAGCTGGTGCTTACCAAATGTACGGTCGTAAGTTATTAGGTTCTCTACTGCCCAATTAGTTGTTTCTGTGTGTTCCAGAGATGCAGTAGAAGGAGTATCAGCAGTTGAACTGTTTATACCTTCACCAGTAAAGACACCACCTTTGGTAGAACGGTAGTTCAGACCTAGGTTGACACGATATTTTAAACCTTTAACCCATGGGCATTGTACTTCTGCAAAAAGGTTGTTATAGGTACCAAAACCTTTCTTCTCATTCAACCAACTATCTTCTAAATCTTCTACCAGGTCACGTGTTACAACAAAGTTTTCATCCTGACTGTTGAGCTTAACTGTTCTCTTCAGGCTTCCGTCTGCATTGTATGGGTTGGCGAGCGGAGTGTTGTTAAGTACGCTATACGGGCCGACATTAGAACCTTTGGTTATATTGTAATTGCTATTAGTCGTTAATCCGAAACGGAAGTATTTACCTACGCCTTGGTCAAATGAGCCTCGTAATGAGTAACGGGTGTAATTCTGTGTAGGAATAACGCCCTGATCTTTATAGTAGGCCGCACCAAAACTGTAACTTCCATTGTTTGTGCCACCAGCTACGCTGACATCATGGCTGTTTACCATACCTGTGCGGTATAGAAGATCCTGCCAGTCAGTATTTGTATCGTCTGATTCGTCTAAGGAGTTTTCGAATTTACCGGCATATTTACGCATCTCAGCATATTTTGGTCCGTCCATCATCGGATATTTAGAGAATACAGATTTTGCACCTACATAACCATTATATGTAAATTTGGCGGGTGTACCTTGTGCTCCTCTGTTCGTTGTGATTAAAATGACACCATTGGCACCACGTGAACCATAAATAGCTGTGGAAGAAGCGTCTTTCAGAATATCCATACTTTTAATGTCACCGGGGTTGATATCAGACAAGTTTCCCATAAAAGGAATACCATCCAATACTACTAACGGGTCATTAGAAGCTGTTAGTGAACGAGTACCACGAATACGGATTTGCATGGTAGCACCAGGCTGTGAAGACGTCTGCGTCATGTCCACACCGGCTACACGATTTTGCAAGGCGTATGTAATATTTGTAGAAGGCATTTCTTGCAATTTATCGCCGCCTACTGATGCGATAGACCCCGTTACATCTGATTTTCTTGCCGTACCGTAACCAATAACTACTACTTCCTCCAATGCTTTGGAATCTTCTTTTAATGTAATGTTAAGATTAGTGTTCCCTTTGATAGCAATCTCTTGTGTGACATATCCAATATAAGAAATTACTAAAGTTGCGTTTTTCTGTACAGTCAACGAGAAGTTTCCGTCCAAATCGGTTATCATACCATTGGTTGTTCCTTTTTCTGTTACGTTGGCGCCAATAACCGGTTCACCGAAATTATCTTTCACAATACCCTTTACCATGATATTCTGAGCAATACTGCACAGAGGTATCAGGCAGAGTAACAATAATAGCCCCAAAGGCCTAAAATAATAAGTTGTGCATTTCATAAAAAAACAAGGTTTTAATTGAATAAAAATGTTAAATCAAAGTGTAGACTCATTAAGGTTCTTTTTATGTTTTCATATGCTATCTTTTTTGTGTTAGACATTTGTTTTGATTCTCTACATTAGTTAACAGCGAAGTGAGGAATATATCCTCAACTTTTGGTATAAGCAAAAATACTAATCATTTAATAGACAATAGGCTATGAATGATACCTGTATTTTGCTTTTTGTAACATGAGTTTTTATTTGCGTTACATTCTTTTTTGTATATGTTACATTGACGAAAAAAGATGTGATAAAGGGGAATATGGAGATAAAAATAATTAAAATTATTTTTTTTGTGTTTTGTAAATAAGTAAAGTTTTTAATCACAAAAACTAGATATGTATCGGAATAAATTGCTTTTTGTTTATCTTTGTCGCACTTTTGTATCTAATAAAAAGAAAAACTATGAAAAGATGCGTTTGGAAGATACTCGTAATATGCTTGTGTTGTATAGCTCAAGGTGTTGGGGCGCAGACAGGGAAGATCTATACCACAGATATGGGATTGTCCAGTAGCTTGATAAATCAAATATTTCAGGATAAGCAAGGTTTTGTCTGGGTTGCAACTGAGTATGGGCTAAATAAGTTCGACGGTTTACGTTTTACCAATTACCGGCATGTTTCTGCTGATTCGTCTTCTATCAAAAATAATTATGTGCGTACATTATTTGAGGATAGTCGTTGTAATTTGCTGATAGGTTGTATTGATGGGCTGATGAAGTATGATCGTGAGACAGATACCTTTCTGGAAATTCCAATGTTCCGCGCCGGTAAGCGGGTGTTTCCGCATATAACACAGATGCAGGAATTACATAATGGGGAAATTTGGATGACAACTACCGGTCAAGGCATGTTTCGTCTGGATGAGCGGCAGACGCAGGCTGTTTCTGTAGATGATCTTCTGAAACAGTCTAATTACAATTTTCAATCCTTTTTTTATGAGGACTCTTATTACAATATTTGGATAGGAACTTATGGAAATGGACTGATTTGTTATATGCCTGCAACGAAGGAAGTGCGTATTTTCAAAGATCCGGTTCTTGCCGATAACAATATTACTACCATAATAGAGGATGAGCAGGGAAATCTTTTTGTAGGTACTAAAAAGCAAGGGCTATCACGTTACAATAGAAAGGAGAATAACTTTACTCTTGTTCCTTATATAGGGAATGAGGTTTTATCTGTTCGTTGCATGTCGTTGGTGAATGACCGGTTATTGGTTGGTACTGATGGACAGGGATTAAAAATGTATAATCCTGCAAAGGGAGAGTTGGAAGATTATACCATTAATTCAGCTCCAATAAATTTTTCGGATGGAAAGATTCATACAATTTTGGAAGATAAGGATGATAATTTATGGTTGGGATTATTTCAGAAAGGGATCGTTTTGATACCGAAACAAGAAAATCCTTTTGAATATTATGGGCACAAGTCCATTTATTATAATCCTATCGGACAAGGATGTATCATGTCTATTTTTCAAGATAGCAATGACCATTTATGGATTGGTGCAGACAATGAGGGGGTATACGAGCTGGATGCAAAAGGAAAAAGGTTGAGGCATTATCAACCGGGAAATGCTGCCCGTTCTGTGGCTAGTACGATAATGTGTATTTATGAAGATACAGACAGAAACCTATGGTTTGGTTCTTATACGCGTGGGGTTGCTAAGTTCAATCGGAGAACCGGGGACTGTGAATATCTTTTGCCTATTGATGATGAAAGCGTATTTTCAATAACAGAAGACAAACAGAAAAACTTATATATCGGGACATTAGGCTCTGGCTTTTACCGATATAACTTGAAGACCGGAGATTTAAAGCATTATGAATCTTCTAAAGATGAAACCAATGATTTAAAAAGGAATGAGCTTGCTAATGATTGGGTGAACTATATATATTGTGATAGCGAAGGACTGATATGGTTGGGGCATTATAAAGGAGTAAGCTGTTTTAATCCGTCGACGGAGAGTTTTATTAATTATAAAAAGGTTAACACATTGATTCCCGGTTGTGTGGGTTATGTTATCCAAGAAGATTTTTCGGGTAAGATTTGGGCCGGTACAACAGATGGACTATATTGTTTTGATAAAAAGACGAATAGGCTGGAGAGGTTTACAATGGCAGACGGTTTGCCTAGTAATGTGATTTGCGGGCTTAGTGAAGATTTCCAGCATGACATCTGGATTAGCACCTACATGGGGATCAGCCGGTATGATATAAACAATAATCGCTTTATTAATTACTATTCGGGAGACGGGTTGCAAGGCAATGAATTCACTCATGGTGCTTTCTACAAGAACAAGTTCGGAAAGATATACTTTGGCGGTGTTAATGGTATTACGTCTTTTCTTCCGGAAAACATAGGCAATACTTCAAAAGAAGCTAAGGTATGGATTACTGATTTTTATATATTCAATAAGCCTGTACATAAGAATACTCTTTCAGGAGGGAAGCCGGTAATCTCTACTTCGGTGCAGGATGCTAAAAAGTTCCGGCTGTCTTATAAGGATAATACATTCAGTATCGTTTTTTCGACATTGCAGTATAACAATCCCGAGCAGATATCCTATCAATATAAGATTGATGAGTTGGGTTCACAATGGCTCAGCTCCGAACCTGGTGATAATCGTGTGGCTTATAATAATTTACCGCCAGGTAAGTATACTTTTCGTGTGCGCGCACTTAATTATGGCAATTACTCGGAAGTGTGCACGATAAAGATTGTAATTACTCCTCCTTGGTATCAGGCTTGGTGGGCATATTGTATTTACGCTGTTTTACTCGGATTGCTGGTATTGGGCATTGTGAACTATATCCGGTCCCGTATACGGCATCGTCGTGAAATGATGAAGAGGGAGCATGCCGAACAACTCAATGAAGCGAAATTGCAGTTCTTTATCAATATATCCCATGAAATAAGAACTCCTATGACGCTTATTATCAATCAATTGGAAAAATTACTGGCGGAAAAGAAAGACAGTGAGCTGCATAAGACGTATCTGATGATTTATCGTAATTCTCAACGTATCCTGCGGTTGATTAATCAGCTGATGGATATCCGTAAACTGGATAAGGGGCAGATGTTCCTAAAGTTTCGTGAAACAGATTTGGTAGGGTTTATCAATGATGTAATGCAGACTTTTGAGTATTTGGCTCATAAAGAAAATATCCATTTTACTTTTGAACATGAGATGCCGCAGCTAAAGGTGTGGATAGACTTGAATAATTTTGATAAGGTATTGATGAATATCCTTTCCAATGCATTTAAGTACACTCCAGATGGAGGAGAGATACAGATCAGTTTGACAACAGGTCAGAATGCTACGCGGCGGGATGCGTTGCGCGAGTATTTTGAAATTGTGATAACGGATAGCGGTATCGGTATCGACAGGGATAAAATAGAACGTATTTTCGAACGTTTCTATCAAATAGATAATGACGTAACAAAGTCAAATTTTGGTACCGGTATCGGTTTGCACTTGTCTCATTTATTAGTGCAGTTACATCATGGTGAGATTTTTGCCGAAAACAGGGAAGATGCTTCCGGAAGCCGTTTCATTATACGTATACCGTTGGGATCGGCGCATTTGCGTACTGATGAGTTGGAAACAGTAGATGAAGAAACAGCGATGTTCCATACTATTGAAAAGCCTGTTTTGGCGAAACTGGAAGGGTTGGTTGCCGAAGAAGAAGAGGAAGAATCTAAAACCAATATGAAATCAAAGACACGCTTACGGGTATTGGTTGTGGAGGATGAGGATGAAATCAAGGCTTATCTGAAATCTGAATTATCGGATGAATACAAAGTGGAGACCTGCAGTAATGGTAAGGAGGCATATGATTTGATCTTGCGTGATACTCCTGATTTAGTTATCTCCGATGTTATGATGCCTGAAATGGACGGGCTGACTCTGTGCCGGAAGATAAAGCAGAATACCAACGTAAACCATGTCCCTGTAATCTTGTTGACAGCCAAGTCCAAACCGGAGGACACTTTGGAAGGCATGGAGACGGGTGCGGATGCTTATATGGTGAAACCCTTCAATACGGAATTACTGAAAAAGACCATTGCTAACCTGATAAATAATCGCAGGTTGCTGCGTAATAAATTCAGCGGGGCACAACAGCAGGAAGATAAAATGGAAAAAATCACTATGAAGTCCAGTGACGAGATATTGATGGACAAGATTATGAAAGTGGTGAACGAACATTTGGATGATCCTGCGCTGAATGTTGAAATGCTCGCTTCCGAAGTCGGGTTGAGCCGGGTGCATGTGCACCGCAAGCTGAAAGAGTTGACAAATCTTTCCACACGCGATTTCATCAAGAATATCCGTTTGCAACAGGCTGCTGCTTTGTTGGCACAAGACCATAAACTTACTATTTCGGAGATAGCTTATGCCACAGGATATACCAACTTGTCTCATTTCTCCAGTTCGTTCCGGGAGAAATACGGAATGTCACCAAAAGAGTATATGAGTCAGCACCGGTAATTCGTGGGTTCTAATATCGGTATGTTTGCTTACCTTTCCAAATGCGTGCGATTTTTCTGTGTATCAGTATGATATTCAGTAAAGAAATAGCAAGGAACAAAGTGCATCCCACTATCCAGCATGGAAGTAGTGTTCCTGTCTCTATTTGCGGAAATAGTGTACTGATGATCTCTGTATAATAACTGCGCAGCCATGTAACTCCGCCGACAGACAGCGTCAATACCAAGAGGTTCAGGCTAACTGTCAGAATATTGTAGGGAAACGCTATTTGCTTGGAGGTGTATCCTATCAAAAGCAGGTTTTCCAGTTTTACGGTATTCTTTTGCAGTAGTAGGAAGATACTTAACATCAAGATGTAGAAAGACAATATGCTGATAAATAATCCTACTCCCATGACAATACCGGTGATGAGACGTAGAAAATAAGTTGTTTTTCCGGCATCCAGGCTATCACCCTCGGTTTCATAATGTTTCTGCCGGAAGTAGTCGCTAATGGCAGTGTCGGTGGGGTTCTTTACTTCGACGATGAGGCGGGAGGGGTGAGCAACTTTACCGGGGGCAAAGCTCGTATTAGCCCAGTCCATAAATGTTTGAGGAACAAGAATTGTATTCAAACGGTTGGAGAAACCGGCAATCTGCCCTTTGAATTGTTCCACACGTCCGTTGCCACGCAATGTGATGTCCATCTGTATCATGCTAATAAGCCCTTCAGAGAGTTTCGGAAGACTTCGGCTTTGTGCAAAGCCGAAATTATAGAGATTCAAGTAATTGCGAGGAATGATAATAGGGATAACTCGGGTCTCTTTGTCAAAAAGCCATTTATCGAGGTTGACATCTACGTATTCATCGGGTACAGACTCAAAAAACATTTCGGTGGAAAGATGTATTCCGGCTTTCTGCATGCCTAATCCGGCAGATACTTTGAATAAAGAGGGGGTAAAAACTCCTACATTTTCGGTGAAGGGCTGTTCTTTCATTTCCTCAATATCTTTTGGGGAGAAAGTGTTGCTTTTTCCGGTAAGGCTGCCGAGGGTACTGATTTTTTTGGTAGCGATGATATATTCTTTTTTCATAAAGCTGTCTCCCTGCGTGAAAATAGGGAGCACATCTTGATAGAATTGTATGCTCAACAGTACAATCATCATGCCGAAGAGGTTGGCCAGAAAGAAACCTGTCAACTGGCCTACACTGATATGCTGGCGAAGGAGCTTCCAAACAAGTCTGTTCATTTTTTGATTTATGATTTGTAATTTATGAATTATAGCCGGAGAGTCTCGTCATATGGCAGTTCCAAGTGTTTTCCAATAGACGTAACAATAACTCCGGCTCCCTGCTTTTCTGTTTCTTCCATGAGTAGTTGGCTCATTATAGCACTGTTTTCGTCATCTAAATGGCTGATAGGCTCATCTAAGAAGATAAAATCGAACGGTTGGCAAAGGCTGCGGATAAAAGCGACCCGTTGTTGTTGCCCGAAAGAAAGCATGCCGGCCTTTTCGTTGATTTTATCGGGAATACCGATTGCTTCGAAGAGAGCGATAATCTCTTTTTTCTTTTTATAATCGTTCAGGCGATTCTTTAATAATACATTTTCAAGGGCTGTCAATTCAGGGAAGATGCGAAGCTCTTGAAAAAGAATACTGAGTGAATGTTTCCTTATATCTGCCCATTCATTGACAGATAATGAACGGATATTCTGTTCATCAAAATTGATGATACCTTGATAGTCCTGACGATATCCATAGATATAGCTGCATAAAGACGATTTGCCGGTACCGGAAGCAGCTTCTACTAAATAACGCTTTCCCTTGCTGAACACAATGTTTTGGTGCCATATCTGTGAAGTGACAGTGTCACGACCGGCAAAAACCTGAGGTAAGGTCTGCTGTAAATGGATGCGATTCATTGATTATGAGTTATGGGTTACTTCCTGCAAATAGCTTGGCAAAGTCGACAAGTTGTTTCAATGCATTCTCTTTTTTCTCATTCAGAACTATTGTAAAATTGGTCCGGTTCTTGTCTCCCCGTAGGTTCAGTTCTTCTATTTTCATAATCATTTGATAGAGGTTCTTGATTTCCGGTTCATCCGAGGCATATTCCATGAGGACACGAAGGTTACTTAGTGTGAGCAATTCGTCGCTGGTCAATGAGATGTTGAAAGGTCTTCCATGCATCATACTCAACATGGCTTGTTGTAATTCTCGTGAGTTTTTGGGATGGAAGGGCTGGTTGTCCTCTTTGGTATCTCCTTTGAAGTCGGCACTTTGTAGAGTGGCGTATATGCGGCCGTTTTCAAACAAGACGTAACCCAGTAGTTGCGTACCATGCGGCCAGTTCAGTACACCACGCACATCCATGGGCAGGGCATCAGGAGTTGCCAACAGGCGGATATCTCCCTTTTGCTGTAGCATTGAAGTGAAATGTTTGTTTGCATGGATGCTTTTGTCGGCGGGCTGTTGCATGAGGGCAGTGATAGCCGGTTGCAATTTTTGCAGTTGTTCCGAGCTTCCGCCGTAAACTCCAAGCAGAGTGCCGTCGTTATAAGCTAGCAATACTCCGGCATCTTTAATTTCAACGCTGTGGTAGCCTTGGACTTTTACCGGAACGGCACATAGCTGCTCTTGGGCAAATAGTTCGAGCATGGCTTCAAATTTCTTTAAATCGGCTATTTTCAGGGCTATCGCTGTGCTGTGTAGGGTAGGGGCTTTGAATAGGTAGACCGGGGCGCTCCAGTCTATTCCGCTTTCGGCAGGATCTTGCAGCAGAGTTTCAGCTTCTTCTTTCAGAGCGGCGTTTTTGTTTTCGAAAAGCGCTCCCAGCAGCTCTTGCAAAGTGGCCTTGCTGGCTGCATCATTCAGTCCGGCCTTACTGACGATGCTCTTTACATCGAGTGATGCCATTTCCGTAACATTGGAGGGAATGGAATGGGTGTATTCTGTCTTTTTCGTGGTTTCGCTACATGAACTTAGACACAGTAACATCACTAAAACCGGCAGTAAATGGAAGGAAATGCTCTTTTTCATATTGTGTTATTGGTTTTGCAGATTCAAAATGTGACAGGCGACGAGCGCAGCTGTTTCAGTACGCAACCGGGAACGGCCGAGGCTGATAGGCTCAAAACCGTTTTCAATGGCTTTCTTCACCTCTTCCTCGCTGAAGTCGCCTTCGGGGCCGATAAGCACCAGCGCATCTTCTCCTTTGCGAACAATATCTTTCAATAAAGGCTTGTCTCCTTCATAGCAATGGGCTATGAATTTGCGGCCGTTGAAAGGTTGGCTGATAAATTTATTAAAATCGGTCATCTCATTCAGCTGGGGCAATCGTGCTTTGAGAGATTGCTTAATGGCGGAAATAAGTATTTTGGCGATGCGTTCCGTCTTTATAACTTTGCGCTCCGAAAAGCGGCAGTTGAGGAAAGTCAGT
>ENA-OPNR01000640-OPNR01000640.1-human-gut-metagenome-genome-assembly--contig:-NODE-640-length-15775-cov-3.053753_pt1 | contig 15775 bp, 18 predicted proteins | sample MGYA00241543_ERZ501783 | MGnify/ENA primary metagenome ERZ501783 (study PRJEB25962, sample SAMEA2042557) | human gut metagenome | biome: human gut; feature: human-associated habitat; material: faeces... | reverse complement strand
TTTACACAGGCGAGAAAACCGATAAAATTTGCTTCTTCCTCCTGCATAAATCCACGCAGATGCGAAAGCTCGTGACAGATGGTAAATGGAAGATTGTAGGAAACCATTGCGGAGTTATAGTTTGCCTCAATGGTAAATGGTGAATAGATCCCGGAAAGATTCTGTACCGAGAGAAAAGCCGGAAATAAAAGACCTTTTGGCTGTGGATAGTATCCGGAAAGTTCAGGGTAGGTAGCACCGAGGGAGAACATAGCAGCCCGTGCACGATCCTGCAGATCCTTACCCATATCAGCAAGACCGTTAGAATCCCGGCCTAAAGAGTCAGAAAGTGTATTTAACTGATCAGTCAGTTCGTTGCATAAAGAGGTCAGTTCAGCCTGAGTATACTGACCGGATTCCAGGTGATATTTTTCTGCAAATGAAGTATGTCCGTAGTTGATTCCGCAGAAAAAAGTATAAATGGTAAACAGACATCCGCAGAGAAGCAGGAGTGAGGAACCGTAGCCGAGCCAGGCAGGGTTCTTTTTTTTGGCATACATTTTGTAAATGGAGCTGATCAGCATCCGGACCAAGGAAAGAAACAGAAGAATGACAAAAATATACAATCCAATTTCAGAAACAGAAAATTGGAAGATTCCAAAAAAGCGTCCGATGGACGAAACGAAAAGCGGGTAAATGGTGGAAGAATACCAGTCCGCGAATGCAGAGCTTTTGTGGCTGGTGAAAAGAGCAAGGAAACTTATGGCAAATAAAAGAATTGAAAAAATAAGTTTATGTAAAGTAGGGCGTTTCATAATAAATCCTTTCCGGTAATTGAGGATAAAAAGTATGATGTACCAGAGAGACATTCGTGCAAGGTCGTAAAAGGTTTGAGTTCATTTGATGATGAATGGCCGTGACTAACGTTCTGTGCAGGTAGATATCCGGGCATACGGTACTGCATTTACAAATAAAATATGGGACGGAGGATAACCTTCGTCCCAGAATAATATTCTGTAAAAATCAAAGTGCGGCAATCGGGCATGCCCGATTGCGCTCACTTTATGAGGGGGGAGATAGTTGGTTCCCAACTATCCATCTATTACTATACGATGAAAATGTGTCAAAAGTGTTAAGAAATTATAAAATCTGATTAAAAATATAAAAATGATAGGTTTATAGAATATTAAAAAAATCCACAACGCAAGAACCTCTCCATAATGGAGAGGTTCTTGGTGTTTTTATTGTTATCTAAAAGGAATGAGAGTAAAGTGCAGCAATCAGAATTCTGACTGCTTCTACTTTATGAGGGGGGGATAGTTGCTTTATCAACTATCTAATTATTAGTATACAGATAATTTGTGACAGAAATATGTTCAAACTCTAAAAAAAATCAAAAAAATATGAAGAAGAAATAAACAAAACAGGAAAAAATAAAAAAGGTGGGTAGTTAAATTAATTGTCATTAGCGTCAGGTAGGTGTCTGCTGGTGTGGTGGAAGGTGAAGTAGAAAACAATTCCTTTGGTGATAGAGGTAATTGTAAGTGCCCACCATACACCATTCAGACCGAGGCTGGTTTGAGTGAGGATCATGGCAAGTGGGATTCTGGCACTGGTGAGGACAATGCTGATGATACTGCAAAGCTTTGTCATACCAAGACCGGAAAGTGCGCCGATGGTCATAAGCTCAATGGTCATAAAGGTTTCGCTGAATCCGATGATGATCAGATAGTTGATCGCAATCGCCAGAACATCTTTTTCGTGGAAGAAAAGGGAAGCAATCGGTCCTGGCAGGAATACGAAAGCACCGGTTACAATGAGTCCCCAGACAGCGAGGATTTTAAATGAAATATTATATCCTTTCCGAATACGGTCTGGTTTCTTTGCACCGTAGTTCTGACCAACGAAAGCATTTAACGCAGCAGCAAAGCCGTCAGCAGTGTTCCATGAAACAGATTCAATCTGTCCGCCGACTCGCTGTGTGGCAATGGCACCTGCCCCGAATGCAGAAACCATTCGTGTGAGAATCATGGAAATCATGCAGTAAATACTGCTCTGTACTGCTGTCGGAAATCCAATTTTAAAAATACTGATGTAGTATTTTGCAGGGAAACGCGACAGTACATGCGTGTTTTGCAGAATATTTGGTTCCAGATCAGAGTGCATAATCCGAATCAGCATGACGATCAGAACCAGTATCTGCGAGGTCACGGTAGCAACTGCAGCGCCAACAACCTCAAGCCTTGGAAATGGTCCAAATCCGAGGATCAGAATCGGATCCAGGATCATATTACCAACCAGACCAAGAAGATTTGCCATAAGCGGTGTCTTGGAATCTCCCTGCGCAGTAGAAAGTCCGGTCAGAGTCAGATTTAAAAATGAAAACAGAATCAGTCCGCAGGTGATCAGTGTATATAATTTCGCAGCGGTATAAGTTTCTGCATCTCCGAGGTTAAAAAAGCCGAGCAGCGGATGAATAAACACGATACATACTGCGGCAAATAAAATTCCCAGTAAAAATGTAAGTCGTAGAGCGGAAGCGGCATATCCCCTTGCCTGTTCATAGTCTCCGCGTCCGCAAGCCTGTGCGACATTGACCTGTCCGCCCATTCGCGGAAGTGCCACGAGCCCTTGTGAGAGCCAGACGTACATTCCCCCAACGCCCACCCCGGCAACGGCTTTGGAACCCAGCATGCCGATCCATGCCATGTCCGTAATATTGTAGGCTGTCCCCAGCAGCGAGGAAGCCATGATCGGAAGTGCCAGCTCTGCCAGCGTCTTTAGAATCGGCCCGGAAGTCAGGTCGATTGTTTTTGTTTTACTCATTTTCTCAAATCCTTACCTGTAAAAATAATAAAATTCACCAGTGCTGCAAATATGTCAGCATGGCGTACTATGATAAGGATAACTTATGAGGAGGGGAAAGTCAATCTGGAGAATTCGCGAAATAAACATGCCCTTTAAAGGAGTGATGGAGAAGATAACCAGAATTCCAAAATAAAAGCCTTTGACTGCACGCCGCGTGCAGCTATATGCTAGAAAGGAAAAGCAGGGGAAGCTGATGGAAAAAATAATAGTACAAAAACTTCATGAAATAGAAGAAAAAGAGCATGGTAAAATATTACTGGCAGGTCAGTGGATTCTGGAGGGTGAAATAGCAGGATTGAGAGAGAAAGCGGGAAAATTAGGGGAAGAAAAAAAGGTAAGTTGGGAGAAATTGAATGAGATATTTTTGAAGGAAGTTTAATCAGACATACATCCCTTCGCCTTTGCATAGATTGTAAAAAAAACAAACTATGCAGGGGTTTTTATGAAAGATTATATTGAGGAGAGAGCGGTTGAGATTGCTTATTATATTATTGAAAATAAGGCGACGGTGAGGCAGACGGCGGTGGCGTTTGGGGTAAGTAAGAGTACGATACATGCGGTTGTAACAAAATAGAATGTTTTGTTTGGAGAATAATATGAGAAAGTAAAGGGGAAAAAAATTGTTTTTTGTCCCTTTACTTACGCAATATGGAGGAATAGAATTAATTGTAGGAAAATTACATGAAGAAAGACCGAAGTAGATATGAATAATGCTGAAGAGAAAAATACAAGTCACATGATTTTTTATGGTGAAAAGGATATAGATTATACAAAATCAAGTAACTATGCTTTTTTAAACTGGAATTTTGACAATTCACTTGGTGGGAAAGATAATGTTTCTCAACTTATACAAGATAACTTTGTAATGGGAAATGCATATATGGGAAATGCAGTATTAAGTCTATATTCGATTTTGTGTAGTGGAAATTATTGTTCAACGGCAGATGTTCTTATTTTTCCAATTACTCAAACAAAAAGATGGGTGTACCGCCAGTTCCGTTAACTACTGCAGGACGAACGAATTCGGAGGGAATACAATGCTTATATTTGGCAAGTGATGAAGAAACAACTTTTCATGAAGTCAGAGCTCGGGATAATGATCATGTATCGGTAGGTGAATTCTGTCAAATAAAGGATTTAAAAATAGTTGATTTAAGTTTATTTGATAAAATAGGTCCATTTTCAATTCCAGATTTTGATATGACATGGTTTGCAATCAATATTGATATTATCCGAAAAATTGGAAATGAAGTCGCGATGCCTATGAGAAGATTTGATCGTGCATTAGACTATGTTCCTACGCAGTATATATGTGATTATGTAAAACATTTGGGTTATGATGGAATACGATATAAAAGTACCTTGGTTGAAGGCGGAATTAATTATGCTATTTTTGATGAAAAGAAATTCGATTGTGTAGGAGTAAAGGTAGTACATATTGGAAATATTCATTATGAATGGAAAGAGCTATAGAAAAAATCGAGAAATTGTATTAGACATGAAACTAATACAAATTTCTCGATTTTTATTTACATATTTGCGTATTACGATATAATAAAAGATGTAACAGAACGATATAACTATAACAGAGAGGTAGCATTATGAACATAGCAGCCTATTGCCGAGTCTCCACCGACAAAGCTGATCAGCTCAACAGTCTGGAAGCCCAAAAGGAATTCTTTTCAGAATATACCAAGCGCACAGGGGACACTTTAGTAAGATTATATGCAGATGAGGGTATTTCTGGAACTAAAATTAAAAATCGTAAAGAATTTCTTCGCATGATGTCTGATGCAGAGCATGGATTATTTGATATGGTTGTTGTAAAAGACATCTCTCGTTTTGCAAGAAATACTGTAGATCTTTTACAGAATGTCCGTAAGCTGAAATCATTGGGAATTGAGACACAATTCTTAACAGCGAATATGACCAGTATGGGAAACAGCGAGTTTGTTCTCACCATTTTTGGAGCTCTGGCACAGGAAGAAAGTGCAAATACTTCCAAGCGTGTAAAGTTCGGCAAGAAGATGAACGCAGAAAAAGGACGAGTTCCTAATATTGTATATGGATACGATAAAACAATCGGAGATTATTTTAATCTTGCAATCAATAAAGAAGAATCTAAAGTTGTACAGCAGATTTACAAGTGGTATACAGAAGAAGGTTACGGTGCGGCCAAGATTGCAAATATGTTAAATGAAAAAGGTTATAAGACAAAACGAAATTGCAAATGGAGTCAGAATGCAACTTGCCGTATTTTGACAAATGAAATATATACCGGAAAAATTATCAATGGCAAGCAAGAAGTCAGTGATTTCCTGACTGGTCAGAGAAGAGACAAGGACGAGACTGAATGGATGGTTGTGGAGCGGCCGGAACTTCGAATCATAGAAGATGAGACATTTGAAAAAGCACAGGAGATTTTAAGAGGCAGACATGATGCATTTAATCTTAGTCACGAACGGCAGAGTAATAAACATCTGTTTTCGACACTGATTAAATGCAAAGAATGTGGCTGGTCCTTCCGGAGAACGGTTCGTACTTATAAGAACACGTATGTACGCTGGGTATGCTCTGGGCGAAACGGCCGGGGAGTAGATAGTTGCCCAAATAAAACGGTTGTGGACGAGGAAGAACTCATTGAAGTTCTGCAGGAATATTTTACAAATGTATTGAAACAAAAGAAAAAAGTGATTGCTCATGTGGTAAATGAGTTTCAGCGTGTATATAAAGCTAAAGATGAAAATGTAGAGTACGAAAAAGAATTAAATGCAGAACTTGCTAAATTGCAAAAGACCAGACAAAAATATATGGATATGTATACGGATGATTTGATTTCTCGTGAAGAGTTGAATGAGAAGATTGGTGGCTCTCGTCAGGAAATGGAACGAATAGAAAATGAACTCAAGATGGTATCTTATCATTTAACCAAAGGGGAACAGTTAGAGAATATTTTAAATAATACATTTAAAGAAATTGAAGACATTACTGATGTACACCAGATGACCAATCAGCAGTTAAAGCGATTGATTCAGAAGATAGAAGTAGATAAGGATGGAAATGTAGATATTTACTTACGTTTGCTTGGTGATCTCGGCTTAGATGAGTCTGTATTAATTGATGAAAATGAAACCGTTCAAAAATGTAACAACCAAACATAAAGATGTAACAGAACGTCTTCTCCAGATCAACCCATCTCTTGCAGGTGAGGCGCGAAAGGTTCTGGATCTGAACAAATCGGAACGGCACATCCGGGGCGGACTTGCTACCAGAGAAAAGTACCTGCATCAGCACGCATAAAAAATCCTTTTCTTTGCAAAAAGATGGTGTATTACATTTTTACAGTATAAAATAGAGAAAACGGGGATATACAAAAGAGAAGGGACAGGAAAAGAGAAGAATGGGGAAAACGAAACAAAAACAGGATCGAAGTCATTATCTGTTTTCCAATCAGGAACTGGCAAATCTGATCGGACCTTTGGTAATCGAGCAGTTATTGGCAGTTTTTGTTGGGATGGCAGATTCTATTATGGTTGCAAATGTTGGAGAAGCAGCTGTGTCGGGCGTGTCGCTGGTTGACAATATTATGATTCTGATCATCAATATTTTTGCAGCACTGGCGACTGGTGGAGCAGTTGTTGCCGGACAGTATATTGGCAGGAAAGATGAAAAATCAGCATGTAAAGCGGCTACACAGCTGGTATGGTTTGTGAGTCTTAGTGCGGTTGCGATCATGATATTGGTTTACTTCGGAAAAGATATAATTCTGAATCAGGTATTTGGTCACATTACAGCGGAAGTAAAAGGACATGCAGATATTTATCTGCTAATTGTAACAGCTTCGATTCCATTTATCGCGTTATATAATGGTGGGGCAGCAATTTTCCGTGCGATGGGGAATTCGCAGGTATCCATGAGGGTATCACTTTTGATGAATGCGATCAATGTAACCGGAAATGCAATTCTTGTGTTCGGATTACGGATCGGAACGGCGGGTGTTGCAATACCGACACTGATTTCCAGAATGGTTGCCGCGATAGTGATAACAGTGTTGCTCTGCAATCAGACACGTATCTTGCATATTGAGCGGACACTGAAAATCCGGTTTGATGGAAGAATGATACGGAAAATACTTGCAATTGGGGTTCCCAATGGTCTGGAAAACAGTATGTTTCAGCTGGGTAAAATTTTAGTGCTGAGTCTGGTTTCAACCTTCGGTACTTATGCAATTGCGGCAAATGCAGTTTCCAATGCGATTGCGCTGTTCCAGATTCTTCCTGGAATGGCGATCTCGCTGGCAATTACGACAGTTATTTCCCAGTGCGTCGGCGCAAATGACTATGAACAGGTACATTACTATCTGAAAAAACTGCTTGCGATCATTTATGTGGCAATGGTGGGAACGGTAGCACTTATTTTCCTTGCACTTCCATTGATTTTGAAAGCATACAATTTGTCAGATCAGACAGCTGCGGCAGCAACAAATATTATTCATTTCCATGGAATCAGTGCAATGATTATCTGGCCACTTTCATTTGCTCTTCCAGCAGCGTATCGTGCGGCAGGAGATGCAAAAGCCTGTATGTATACATCGATTGTGTCGATGTGGATTTTCCGGATCGGATTCAGTTATCTGGTAGGAAAATATATGGGACTGGGAGTATTTGGCGTGTGGGTTGCAATGGTGATCGACTGGGTAGTACGTGCAATCTGTTTTATTATCCGGTACTTTAATGGAAAGTGGAAACATGGGGCAATTGTGTAAATACAGAAGAAAGTTGTCATTTGTGTTAGAAAGATGATGCTTGAATATGAGTTTTAATTGCAGACCAGAGTTCAAACTTTGGTTCGGGCGATAGAAAATGCTTGTAAAACATCCAGAGCTCTACTATAATAAAATACAAAAGCAATAAATAGAAAAAGCGGTCTGAAAGGATCGTATTTTACAGGAGGAAAACCTTGAAGAACGAATTAGTGATTGTACTTGACTTTGGTGGACAGTATAACCAGCTTGTCGCAAGACGTGTCAGGGAATGTAATGTATATTGCGAAATTTATTCTTATAAGATTGATATCGAAAAGATTAAAGCAATGAACCCGAAGGGAATTATCCTGACAGGAGGACCGAATAGCTGTTACGAACCGGATTCACCGACTTATTCTGAAGAACTCTTTAAGCTTGGCATTCCGGTACTTGGTCTTTGTTATGGTGCACAGCTTATGTCTCACGTACTTGGCGGAAAAGTTGAAAAAGCTGACGTCAGAGAATATGGTAAGACAGAAGTCATCATCGACAAGAAAGATTCCAAAGTATTTGAAAATGTATCTGCAACAACAACCTGCTGGATGAGCCATTTTGATTATATTTCGCAGGTGGCACCGGGATTTGAGATTACTGCACACACAGCAGACTGTCCGGTAGCAGCAGCAGAAAATGCAGCAGAAAAGCTTTATGCAATCCAGTTCCATCCTGAAGTGCTTCATACACCGGAAGGAACCAAGATGATCAACAACTTTGTAAAGAATGTCTGTGGATGTGTCGGCGAATGGAAGATGGATGCATTTGTTGAAAATACCATCCAGGAAATCCGTGAAAAAGTTGGGGACGGAAGAGTACTTCTTGCGCTTTCAGGCGGAGTTGATTCCTCTGTGGCAGCAGGACTGCTTTCCAGAGCAATCGGCAAACAGCTTACCTGCGTATTTGTAGATCACGGTCTTCTTCGTAAGAATGAAGGCGATGAAGTTGAGGCAGTATTTGGACCGAATGGTCAGTTTGACCTGAACTTTATCCGTGTCAATGCACAGGAAAGATACTACAACAAGCTTGCTGGAGTTACAGAACCGGAAGCAAAGCGTAAAATTATCGGAGAAGAATTTATCCGTATTTTTGAAGAAGAAGCAAAGAAGATCGGTGCAGTGGAATTCCTTGCACAGGGAACGATTTACCCGGACGTTGTAGAAAGCGGACTTGGCGGAGAATCAGCAGTAATCAAGTCTCATCACAACGTAGGAGGACTTCCGGAGTATGTTGATTTCAAAGAAATCATTGAACCACTTCGTGATCTCTTCAAAGATGAAGTCCGCAAGGCAGGTCTTGAACTTGGACTTCCGGAGAAGCTTGTATTCCGTCAGCCATTCCCGGGACCGGGACTTGGAATCCGTATCATCGGAGAAGTAACGGCTGAAAAAGTACGGATCGTACAGGATGCAGATGCAATTTATAGAGAAGAGATTGCAAACGCGGGACTTGACCGCAGCATCGGACAATATTTTGCAGCCCTGACCAACATGAGAAGCGTTGGTGTTATGGGTGACGAGAGAACTTACGATTATGCAGTTGCACTTCGTGCAGTGAATACGGTAGATTTTATGACTGCTGAGGCAGCGAAGATTCCGTATGAAGTACTTGATAAAGTAATGAGCAGAATTATCAATGAAGTTCGTGGGGTTAACAGAGTATTCTATGATCTGACGAGTAAACCGCCGGGAACGATTGAGTTTGAGTAGCGGACTAAATTGCGAAAAAGCCCATAAATAAAGGCTTTGCAGGCAGTCGAAAAGACCAAATGGAGTGCAAATGGAGTTTAAAAAATATTTTTTTCTCTTGTTTATATTCCAAATTCACCTGCAAATTTCGTGAAATCAGTTATTCTCATAAAATATAATTAGAGTAAATAAGAAGAACAGTTTGTTTTGATTGAAGTGATTTTCGTCAAGGCAGACTGTTTTTTTTGTTGCCCGCATTTAGAAAAAAGATACCAAAGAAAGGATCTTTATTTTCGATGAGCTAAACTCCATGACACAGTAACCACACTGATGGAGAATTAAAAAACAAAAAAATTTGATAAATTTCGGAAAAGGATGTCCGATTTTGTATCTGCCAGTACAGAGTATATGAAGAGATAAATATTCAAAACACAGGAGGTACTGATTATGCAGAACAAATTATTTTTAAAGGCAGCCGATATATGTGAACTTCTGGAAGTAAAACAGACATCGGCTTATGAGATCATCGGAAATCTGAACAAGGAGCTAGAAGAACAGGGATATCTGACGCTTAGAGGAAAAGTTCCGACAAAGTATTTTGTGAAGCGTTTCTACGGAGTAGAAGATACTTGTGAGATTCCACAGGAAAAGGGAAAGGAATGGTTTCATGCGTAAAAGAAAAATGTATTTATCAGTGGAAGACATTGCAGAACTCTTTGGATTATCAGTTTCATTTGCTTACCGGGTGGTGGAAAGAATGAATGCTGATCTGGCAAGTAAGAACTATTATGTGATTCTCGGTCGGGTACCAACCCGTTATGTAGAGGACAAGATCTATGGTCTGGAACATGTTGAGCAGTATTTGAAGGAGGATAAAGCGGTATGAGTATGGTGCAGGAAAAAATGTATATGGATGTGGATGATGTGTGTGCAATTCTTGGAGTTTCAAAAACTTATGCATATAGTTTGATGCGAGAATACAACAAAGAATTGAAGGCAAAAGGATATATTGTAGTAGCTGGAAAAATCTCTACGAAATTCCTGGCAGAAAAGATTTATGGCATGAAAGTTGAGGATTAGTAATGGGGGTTTACAAAGAAGGAAAAAACTGGAAAGTACAGGTGTATTACAAAGACTGGCAGGGAAACCGAAAAAGAAAACAGAAAAGAGGATTCAGGACCAAGGGTGAAGCTAAGGAATGGGAAAGAGATTTTCTGCAACAGCAGAGCCAGGGTGTGGATATTGAATTTGGAAATTTTCTGGAGATTTATTACAAAGATATGGATGTCCGTCTCAGAGAAAACACTATGTACACGAAGCGATATATCATCGACCTGAAAATCAAGCCTTATTTTGAAAAGAAGATTCTCAGTGAAATTACGGTGGCAGATGTCCGTGCATGGCAGAATGAGTTGCTGACGTATAAGGATAAGAATGGAAAAGGATATTCTCCTACTTATCTGAAAACAGTGAACTGCCAGCTGACTGCAATTTTCAATTATGCTATGCGATATTATAACCTGCAGGATAATCCCTGCAGGAAGGCAGGAGCGATAGGCAAGAGCAAAGGCAAACCGAAGAATTTTTGGATGCAGGAAGAGTTCAATGATTTTCTGGAGACAGTAAGTGATAAACCGGAGACAAGAATGGCGTTTCTTCTGTTGTACTGGACCGGAATGCGTATCGGTGAATTGCTTGCCCTTACTTATAATGACATCAATCTTGAAGAGAAGACCATATCAATCAATAAATCTTATCAGAGATTGAAAGGAAAGGACATGATTACACAGCCGAAAACTCCAAAGAGTATCCGTGTGATTACAATGCCGGATTTTCTTGCCGAGGAATTCCGGGAGTATTGCAGTCATTTGTATGGAATTATGAAAAAGGAAAGACTTTTTCGGTTTACCAAATCGCATATGGAACATTGTATGGCTGTCGGAATTGAGCGGTCTGGTGTAAAGCGGATACGACTTCATGATCTCCGGCATTCCCATGCCAGTATGCTGGTGGATATGGGAGTGGCTCCATTGGAGATTGCAGAACGCCTTGGACATGAAAAGGTGGAAACAACGTTGAATACCTATTCGCATCTGTATCCGTCTACGCAGAGTAAATTAGCAGGTTTGCTGGATAAGAAGCATGAGGAAGAGGAGGAATAAGCGATGGCTGGTGACAGACATGGAAAACACAACACAACAACCATTTCTTTTCGTGTAAATTCTTATGAAAAGGCAACGATAGAGGAAAGGGTTAAGGCAAGTGGAATGAAGAAGCAGGACTATATTGTCAGGTCATGTATTTACAATCATGTATGCGTGGTTGGAAAGCGGGAAAATATTGAAATTCTCCGGTCAGAGATGAAAGAAATGAATCTTGTATTAGAGGACGTGGCAACAGACCTGCAATCTGAGAAACCGACAATATCAGAGGATGGATTGGATAGCATGATGGAACGTTATCGGGCATTCCTGGATGCAGTATTATGGATGCTGAAAGGTTCCAGCTATTTATGGGAGGACAAAGAGAATGGAAGAGAAAGTAAATAAAGCGGGCAAGGTACTGGCATTGTGTTCACAGAAAGGTGGCGTTGGCAAGACAACAAGTTGTGTGAATCTGGCAGTCGGACTTGCAAAAGCAGGGAAGAAAGTCCTTGTGATTGACAATGATCCGCAGGGAAGTATGACTGCAAGTCTGGGATACCAAAATCCAGACGAATTATCAGTTACGCTTGCAACGATTCTGGCTCGGATTGTAGAGGATGAACCTTTTGAGGATACATTTGGAATTTTGCATCACGAGGAGGGGATTGATCTGCTTCCGGCTAATATTGAGCTTTCCGGTATGGAGGTATCCCTTGTGAATATTATGAGCAGAGAACTGGTGTTAAAACAATATATTGAGTGTATGAGAAACAAGTATGACTATATCTTGATTGACTGTATGCCGTCACTGGGGATGCTGACCATCAATGCTCTTGCCAGTGCAGATGCAGTAATCATTCCAGTGCAGGCAGCTTATCTTCCGGTAAAAGGACTGGAACAGCTGATCCGGACAATCGGAAAAGTGCGGAGACAGTTAAACAGACAGTTGAAAATTGGTGGGATTCTGATAACTATGGTGGATAACAGAACTAATTATGCGAGAGATATATCAGAGCTGATTTTTGATACATATGGAAGCCAGATAAAGATTTTTCCACAAAGTATTCCGTTTTCAGTGCGTGCTGCAGAAATCAGTGCAGAAGGAATCAGTATTTTTCGGCACGATCCAAAAGGAAAGGTGGCAGATGCGTACTGGCAGATGACACAGGAGGTGCTTTCGGATGAAAGGTAGAAGTGCATCGAAGATAAAGCTGACATCGTATGACGAACTGCTGGGCGGTGCAGAAGTGACGAACGACATTCGACTGGTTCCCATTGGAGAACTGCATTCTTTTATAAATCATCCGTTTCGTGTAAATGATGATGAAGCAATGGAGGAACTGGTAGAGAGTGTGAAGCAGGAGGGAATCCTTACTGCGTTGCTGGTTCGACCAATGAAAAAAGGGGGATATGAGATTATTGCTGGTCACAGAAGAAAACATGCTGCACAGTTGGCAGGTTTGGAACAGGTGCCGGTCATTATCAGAGAGATGGATCAGGACACTGCTGTCCGTGCGATGGTAGATAGCAACCTGCAAAGGCCCAACATTTTGCCCAGTGAAAAAGCTTTTGCCTATCGAATGAAAATGGAAGCAATGAACCATCAGGGAGCTACTGGTGGTGTCAGTGCCAAAGATGTTGGAAAAGGCGGAAATGACAGTGCAAGACAGGTGTATCGGTTTATTCGGCTCACATATCTGATGAATACACTGTTAAAAGCTGTGGATCAGGGAACAATCGGCCTGCAGGTTGGAGTAGAGTTGTCATATCTGGCAATTTTAGAGCAGGAAATGGTGGAAGAAGTGCATGACAGTACAGGAAAATATCCAAGTCTTGAACAAGCAAAAAAGATTAGGAAACATCGAGAAGAAAAAACGCTGACAAAAGAGATTGTACGGCTCCTGGTAATAGGAGAGCATAAACAAAGAACAACGGTAACATTTAAACAGGATGAAATAAAAAAATACTTTCCTCCGGATTATGACGAACAGAAGATGCGAAGTGTTATCTGTCAGCTTCTGGAGGAATGGAGTAATCAGAATCATTGATAAGTACGAAGGGAGGGATGCGTCATGAGTATAAGAGCAACATTCCATTATTTTCAGGGAATGGAGTGCGATATGTACAGTTTTTATCGTATTCCAAAGCTGCTGTTTACAAGTGAATATTTTAAGAATCTCTCCTGTGAAGCAAAGGTGCTGTACGGACTGATGTTGGACCGGATGTCACTGTCTATCAAAAATCGGTGGTTTGATGAAGAGGACAGGGCATATATTTTCTTTTCGGTGGAAGAGATTATGGAGATGCTGAACTGTGGCAGAAATAAAGCTGTGAATTGTCTGAAAGAGCTGGATCAGGAAAAAGGGATTGGATTGATTGAAAAAAAGCGAATCGGACTCGGAAAAACGAATGTGATTTACGTGAAAAATTTCAGCTTGCAGGAATATCCGGATGAACCGGCAACTCTGGAAGCAGAAGAAACATCAGAAAATCTGGTGGAAAAACCGGAAGAATATGTGGAAAAAGAGCTGGAAAAGCCCGTAGATACACAGAAGTTTAAAAAACAAACTTCAGGAAGTTTGAAAAATAAACTTCAAGAAGTTTCAAAAGCAAACTTCAAGGAGTTTGAAAAACAAACTTCAGGAAGTTTAGAAAACAAACTTCAAGAAGTTTCAAAAACAAACTGTAATAATACTGAATATAACAATACTGAATCTAGTAAGACTGAACCTTATCTATCCATCCAAGAGCAGGATATGGATAAGATACGGGAGAGGTCTGTCTACCGTCAGATCATCCACGACAATATTGAATATGACATTCTCTGCCAAAGTTACAGAGCAGACAGTGTAGAAGAACTTGTCGAACTGATGCTGGATGCAATCTGTTCAACTAAACCATATCAACAGATCAATGGGGAAGCTGTGCCTACCCAGGTAGTGAAGAGTCGGTTGCTGAAAGTGGGGTATGAACATATCCAGTATGTATTTTTTAGCCTTGATCGGAGTACAAGTAAGGTGAAGAATATCCGGCAGTATATGCTGACCGTATTGTATAACGCTCCGGTGACGATCAATCAGTTTTATGATGCAGAGGTTCGGCACGATATGTACTGGGGAAATGATATCCCGGATGGATAAAAACTTTGTGCCCACTGGGCACGAAGTTGTAAAAGAGAGTGCAGGTCTGTCGGACAGATATGGTAAAATAACCTTGTGCCCACTGGGCACAAAGTGAGGAGGAAATTATCATGGTGAAGTTTTTAATAAAATTGCCTTTTAGAGTCATAGCGGTTCCGGTTTGGCTGGTACTTGCTGCTGTAAATATTGTGCTGGTATTCCTGGTAGGATTATCTGCCGGATTCTGCTATCTGATAGCCGGAATCTCTGTTGTGACAGAAGTCTTGAGTATTGGGTTTGGAATCAGCACGGACTGGACAACGAAATCAACGATCATTACGACAATATTTTTTATTCTTCTCCCACATATCGGTATGGGAATTGTTGCGGTGATTGAGGTTGTGAAATGTGGATTACAGGAGTTTATCCTTGGATAATGGTGGAAAATTTTTGAGGATGCTATGCATAGAAAGGCAAAATAGACGATGGAAGAATTATATAAAGTGATGGACGATTTACTGGATGTGGAATTTCAGATGAAATCAGGGATAGATCTACTGAAAGAGCTGGAGGAGTTTTATATGCTGGAAAAAGAAACCGAAGAATCGGAAGCAAGAAAAGTAGCTGTGCTGATGAAAGGGTATCTGCAATCCATGAAATCAAATCTACGTGAAATCATCCGTTATATTGATGATACGACACTTGAAAAATCAAATAATGAAAAGAAAGAAAAACAGGAATCTTCGGGTGCAGTGTCAGAAGAAGTGCAAGAATTTGTCAATCTGACTATTGGGGAGCATATGGGAAAAGCATATTCGGAATGGAAGTTAAAACAGGATAAGGAGCCAGTAAGTGAGATTGAAAAGAAATACCAGAGATTACTGGAAACATTATCCCCGGAACAGGAAGAAGTGATTACGGAATACTGTAATGCAATTTTCAGTAGTGGCGCAGATACAGAAGAGTTTTTCTACCGGCTGGGACTAAAAGATGGACTGAATCTGAAAAGTACTGTAAAATCTGTATTAGAAATGTTGTCGGGAAATATTCTTGCTTCAGGAGAACTAGATGAGACTTCTGTCGGTTTTTCCGACAGAAGTACAGGGGAAGAAACCTAAAAATTTATAATTTGGATATGATTTCATAAATATTTTGCAGTTAGTTCTTTGATCTGCATGG
>ENA-OPNR01000625-OPNR01000625.1-human-gut-metagenome-genome-assembly--contig:-NODE-625-length-15959-cov-2.699635_pt1 | contig 15959 bp, 10 predicted proteins | sample MGYA00241543_ERZ501783 | MGnify/ENA primary metagenome ERZ501783 (study PRJEB25962, sample SAMEA2042557) | human gut metagenome | biome: human gut; feature: human-associated habitat; material: faeces... | reverse complement strand
TGCTCCCTTCCCGGTGGGGGTAGACAGAGCTGCAGCCATACCTGCATAGAAACCACTCTCCTGCTCAGCATAGTAAGCAGCGTATACGTTGTCGATCACCTGATCTGCGGTTACTTCGGTACCATCAACGGTAGGCCAGGAATCGATCAGGATGAACTTGGTATCCGGATTCTCCTGTGCCAGATTGCCGATACCTGCAAACTGGAAACCACAGCATACAATAACATCATAATCAGCTACAACATCAGCTACAGCCTGAACAGCTGCTGCGCTGTCACCGGTCTCCTCACGGATGGGGGTTACGGTTGCATTCGGATTCTCCTCAATGAACTTCAGAACACCGTTGTAGTTGTCCTGGTTGAAGGAACCGTCATCCACGCCGGAGGGGCTGGATACGATAGCGATCTTCAGACCGGGTTCTTCACTGCTGCTCTCTGCAGTTGCTGCAGTTGCTGCAGTTGCTGCAGTGGTGGTAGCTGCCGCACTGGATTCTGCATTGGTGTCAGCATTGGTGCTGCCGCATGCTACCAGAGAAACAGCCATGACAGATGCAAGTGCAAGTGCCAGAAACTTTTTCATAATTTTTTCCTCCTAAAAATGTAAATATTAAAACATTGAATTACAACGGTAATATTATCATTATAGTCTGTAAAATTCAATATCTATTTTTAATTAACGCATATGCACATCCATCTGCGGGAACGGGATCTCAATTCCGGCTTCATCCAGCACATACTTACAGTTCTCCGTGATCCGCCATTTTCCCTGCCAGAAATCTTCATTTTTGAACCAGCACCGCACACAAAGATTGATTCCGGAATCCTCCAGTGCATCCACAAAAACAAAGTGATCTCTGTCCTTCATGATATTCGGATCTGCAGAAAGCATTCTCGTCAGAACTTCCTTCGCCTTCTTCAAATCTGCGCTGTAAGAGACAGATACCATAACATCACAACGCCTGCATTCTGCTGCAGTGACATTTACAATAGTATTATTGGCCAGATTGCCGTTTGGAAGAATAATCGTCTGATTATCATAGGTTAACAGCTTTGTATAGAAGATCTGGATCTCTTTTACTGTACCTTCCTTACCGGAGGAGCCTTCCACAATGTAATCTCCCACCTTAAACGGCTTCAATAATAAAATCAGCACACCGCCCGCCAGATTAGACAGACTTCCCTGCACTGCCAGACCGATGGCCACGCCGGCCGATCCCAGCAACGCCACAATGCTGGCTGCGTCCACGCCGAAGGAGGACGCCAGTGTCAGGATCAGTATTATATATAAAGAAGCTTTTACAAAAGAGTCCACGAACTGGATCACACCGGTCTCTGCTCCCGCCCGGTTCATAGATTTACGGATGATCTTGCGGATCAGCCTGATCAGCTGCATTCCAATGAAAAAGAATACCAGTGCCAGTCCGATCCGGATGCCAAGATTCAGTGCCTTTTCCGGCAGGGTATCCAGGAAAGATGCGATCAGTCCTTCTTTTTTCTGCACCTCTTCAATTACGTTATCTGTCAGATCCATGTTGCCTTATTTCTCCTGTTTTCTTTTTGTAGTCTTGCCTGCGGTCTTGCGGATCGGTGTATTCTTGCGGATACGCTTCTCAATCACTTTTTCCAGTTCTGCCTCGGTATAAGGAATAAACTGCAGAATGCTTAAGGAAAGGGGAGCCATTTTCACGGTAACGGACTGCTTTTTGTCATCCCATTCCACGTCCTCCGCACGTTTCACACGGTCATTGACCACACCGGTACCGCCATATTGCACAGCATCCGTGTTCAGGATCTCCTTGTATTTTCCCTCGTAAGGCACACCTGTGGTGATCTCTCTGGGTACTCCGGAGAAGTTTGCTACGACCAGAAGCAGTTCCTCTGCCTCTTCTCCCTTACGCACAAAGCTTACATAGCATTCATTGGCAGAGATCTCGTTCATCCACTGGAAGCCTTTGGCCTGATCATCGCATTCATACAATGCCTTATTCTCTCTGTAAAGTACATTCAGATCCTTCACCAGTTTCTGGACACCGGCATTTTCCTTCTGTTCCTCCAGCTGCCACTCTACCTGACGCATTTCGTTCCATTCTTTCTCTTCCGCCAGATCCTGTCCCATGAAGAGAAGCTTCTTGCCGGGATGGGTCATCATATAACCGTAAGTCAGACGTAAATTAGCAAGCTTCTGTGCCCTGTCTCCAGGCATTTTACCAAGCAGAGTTCCCTTGCCGTGTACCACTTCATCATGGGAAAATACCAGCATGAACTTCTCACTGTAGGCATAGATCATGCTGAAAGTAAGCTCTCCGTGGTGGTGGCTGCGGAAATAGGGATCGTATTTGATATAATCCAGATAGTCATTCATGAAGCCCATGTTCCACTTCAGGTCAAATCCCAGTCCGCCTTCATCCAGTGATCCGGTGATCATGGGAAATGCCGTGCTTTCCTCTGCAATGGACAATACCCCGGGATCTCTCTTTTTGAGGATTGAATTAAAGTGTTTGATCAGCTCGATGGCTTCCAGATTCTCATTACCACCGTACATATTGGGAATCCATTCCCCGTCCTGTTTGCCGTAGTCCAGATAAAGCATACTGGCTACCGCATCCATCCGGATACCGTCTGCATGATATTTTTCCACCCAGAATAAAGCATTGGCGATCAGGTAATTGGATACCTGGGGACGGCCGTAGTTGTAGATCAGCGTTCCCCAGTGAGGATGGTTTCCCTGCCTGGGATCCTGATGCTCATAGAGACAGGTGCCGTCAAAGCCGGACAATCCGTAAGTATCTCTGGGAAAATGTGCCGGTACCCAGTCAAGGATCACGCCGATTCCCGCCTTATGCAGTTCATTCACGAAGAACATAAAGTCCTCCGGTGTACCGTATCTGGCGGTAGGGGCATAATAACCGATCACCTGATAGCCCCAGGAAGCATCCAGAGGATGTTCCATAACCGGCATCAGTTCCACATGGGTGTATCCCATTTTTTTTACATAGTCAATGACCTTCGGAGCGATCTCACGATAGTTCGCATAATCCTGTCCCTCGTCCGGCGTCACAAAGCTTCCCAGATACATTTCATACACACTGACCGGAGCATTTCCGCACTGGTAGCTTTCCCTTTTTTTCAAGAATTCGCTGTCATCCCACGAAAAATCTCGCAGGTCAGCGATGACGGAAGCTGTCTCCGGTCTCTTCTGCGCGGCGTTGCCGTAAGGGTCTGCTTTCAGATAAGTCAGTCCACCTTTGATCTTCAATTCATATTTATAGCAGTCTCCTGCTTCTGCGCCGGGAATGAACAATTCGAAAATACCGGAATCTCCCAGGCGTCTCATCTGGTGGATCCGTCCGTCCCATCCGTTGAAATCCCCCACTACACTGATGCGCATGGCGTTCGGTGCCCAGACGGCAAAATAGGTTCCACTCTCTCCGTCCAGTTCCATGGGATGTGCGCCCAGTTTTTCATAAATGGTGTAATGAACACCGACTGCAAAACGATCCATATCTTCCTTCGTGATCTGGGGAACATGCCGGTAAGCATCGCCGCAGATCATTCTGTGGGCTTCACGCTCTTCTGTCTTTCCATATTCCACCAAATATTCATAAGGTGCCATCTTCCCGGCATTTATCAGGGCTGCGAAATAACCTTCTTCGTCTGCCAGTTCCATAGGGACATCTGCCAGAAAAGCTTCGCCTACCTGTCCTGTCTTCTTCCAGTGGATCGTCACCTTTTCTGCTCCCGGGAAGAATGCCTGTACCAGCATTTTACTTCCCTGCTTATGAGGTCCTAACAGTTCATGGGGATTATCACATTCAGAATAAGTGATTTCTTCTATCTTTGCCCAGTTCATCAGTTTATAAAGTTTGTTTGTCATATTCCCTCTTTTCTGCGGCGTGTAGTCTGCTGCATTCTATTCTGTCACTATTTTGCTTATCCGGTCGTAGGTATTACCGCTCTATCTCATGCAGAAACAGACCGCTGCGCAGCTTCGGCTCGAACCAGGTGGACTTCGGAGGCATCAGACGTCCCGCATCCGCCACTGCAAAAAGTTCCCCGATGGAAGTAGGATACATGGAAAATGCCACCTTCATATCGGTATGTACTCTCCGCTCCAGTTCCGCAAGTCCCCGGATACCTCCCACAAAATCGATCCGCTTATCGGTCTTTGGATCTTCGATTCCCAGAACAGGATTCAACAGGTAATTTTGTAAAAGAGATACATCCAGTCCTTCCACAGCATCTTCGCTCCGAATCTCCTTCTTCGCTGTAAGACAGTACCACTCATCTTCCAGGAACATACCGAAAGCTCCTTTTTTCTCCGGCCGGTAAGGAATACGTCCTTTTTTCTCTATCATAAAATGTTCTTCGATGGCTGCCAGGAACGCATCGACATCCATACCGTTTAAATCCTTCACCACCCGGTTATAATCCAGGATCTGCAGTTCTTCATCTGGGAAAATCACCGACAGGAAATAATTGAATTCCTCTTCTCCCGTATAATCCGGATGCTGCTCTCTGCGCTTTAATCCCACCTTTACCGCTGAGGCACAACGATGATGACCGTCCGCAATATAAATAGCCGGGATCTTTGCAAATGCCTCTTCAATCATTGCCACATCCGCAGCCTCCGAAATCACCCACACACGATGTTCGATGCCGTCCTCACTGACAAAATCGTATACCGGTGTCTGTGTTTTGATCTCTCCGATCTTGTTCTGCAGTTCCTCTTTCGCCCGATATGCCAGGAAAATGGGCCCCGTCTGCATACTGCAGGTATCTACATGGCGGATACGGTCTTCCTCCTTATCCGCTCTGGTATTTTCATGCTTTTTGATCACATTGTTCCGGTAATCGTCAATAGAGGCACAAGCCACTACACCGGTCTGGCTGTTCCCGTCCATGGTCAGTTCATACAGATAGAAACATGGCGTCGGATCCTGTACAAATTTTCCTTCCTGAATTTTCTCCCGAAGCAGCTGATCCGCTTTCTCATACACACAGTCCGCATATGTGTCTACTTCCTCGCCAAACTGCGTCTCCGCCCGATCAACCACCAGAAAAGAGTCCGGATTCTTCTTCACCACTTCACACGCTTCCTCCCTGTTATATACATCATAAGGAAGCGCCGCAATCCTTTTCTCCATCCCCTGACAGGGACGATATGCCCTAAATGGTCTGATCTGTGCCATACTCCTACCTCCCAATTTCTATATGTTCTTATTTTACCAAATCCCATCTCATATCACAAGGTTATTAAAATAAGCAAGCAGCCCCGGATGGGTGTAAGAATAAGCAGGCCGTAAGCAGACGTCAGCACTTAGCGGGCGTATTCTGACCGCTTATGTGCCGTTACGCTCTGCGACAGAGCGAAAGCGTGCCGCGTTTCTTACCCCAGCCGAGGCTGCGGGGGGTTATTACTAAAATAATACCTACCCCAACTTATGGAACAAAATACAGTTGGGCATATTGACCTTCATTGCCGGTCCATTCATGATCATCGTTCCATGCTCCAGATCAATATGGAAGAAGGTCATCGTATTACTTTCATGATTCAAAGACACCAGAAACTTATTGTCCGGGAAGAACTCTGCATCCTTGGGATACTCACCGCTGATCGGCAGCAGGAAGTTCTTCTTCAAAAGTCCTGTCTTCTTGTCTACATCAAATACGATAACAGAATTATCCCCTGCAATGGAACTGAGCAGATAATTGTAATCCAATGAAAAACTGAAGGCGCTGGCACTGTTGGTGTTGCCTCTGGTCAGCTTGATCAGCTCTACCGTCTGGATCTTCTCAAAGGTAGGGTCGTTATTATTGTCCGCATATTCGTATACATCAATATAACACTTTAATTCATGGAGAATGTAAATATACCTGCCATCCTCGGAAATCTTGATATGACGGGGGGCGGATTCCATCTCACTGCGGATGATATCCTCCAGCTTTACCTTGCCCTTCTCCACATCAAAACGATATACATTGACATGATCCATACCCTGATCTGCCACCAGAAGATACTTATTATCATGTGTCATGCGGGCACAGTTGATATGGGGACGGAAATTCCGCTCTGCCATACTGCCCAGACCCTTGTGGTAGATTTCATCAGTGATTTCGCCGATGGAACCGTCCTCTTTCAGTCTGAGTACTGTCAGCTTACCGTCATGATAACCGGCTACAAACAGATACTGATCCGTATAATCCGTAGAAACATAGCAGCCTCTCATACCATTGATTGGTGCAAAGTTGATCAGCTCCAGATCTCCGTCCGGCTGGATGGTATAAGCCTCCACACCAAAATCCGTTATAGAATAAAGAAACTTTCCGTTGTGGGAAATGGTCAGATAGGAAGAGTTCGTGATCTCTACCTTATCTTTCTCCTTGAAACGGCCGTTTTTCATATCCACATCATATATTCTGATGCCATGACTGTCCCCCTGTGTGTAACTGGAAATGTAGGCAACATATTTTTCCTTGCTCATGACCGGATCCTCCTTAGCGTTCTATGTCTTTTTTATGTTTATAAATATAGCACAATTCTGAAAATTGTGAAACATTTTTTCTGCAAAATTGCCGAAAAATACTCCTGTTTTTTCCACAGGGTAAAGTTTATGTAAATTAGGCCAGAAATTGCAAAACTTCACATTGACTTTCCGTGTATTTACGTATAATATTAATTCGACTTGCAAAAAATTTTCATTTAGGTTTTTCGAGGATTTTTTGCAGGATTTTTTACATCAGGAAGGAAAAAATTGATGAAAAATGCTTTAGTCAATTTAGTGAACATCTCAAAATCATTTGACAATCAGATGGTTCTGGATGATCTCAATCTGTACATCCGCGAGAACGAGTTTCTGACTCTGTTGGGCCCCAGTGGCTGCGGAAAGACTACAACCCTCCGTATCTTGGGCGGTTTCGAGACCCCTGATAAAGGTCAGGTCATTTTCGAAGGCCGGGATATCACTAACCTTCCACCCAATAAGCGCAATTTAAATACCGTATTCCAGAAGTATGCTCTTTTCCCTCATATGACCATTGCGGAGAACATTGCTTTCGGATTAAAGATCAGCGGTAAAAGTAAATCTTATATTAATGATAAAATTAAATATGCCCTGAAGTTAGTCAATCTGGACGGTTTCGAGAACCGTATGCCGGATTCCTTAAGCGGCGGTCAGCAGCAGCGTATCGCCATTGCCCGTGCTATCGTAAATGAGCCCAAGCTTCTGCTGTTGGATGAGCCTCTGGGTGCACTGGATCTGAAACTGCGTCAGGACATGCAGTACGAACTGATCCGTCTGAAAAATGAGTTGGGAATTACCTTTATCTATGTCACCCACGACCAGGAGGAGGCTCTGACCATGTCCGATACCATCGTGGTCATGAACCAGGGCTATATCCAGCAGATCGGCACTCCCGAAAGTATCTACAACGAGCCGGAGAACGCTTTCGTTGCCGACTTTATCGGTGACAGTAACATTATCGGTGCAACCATGATCAGAGATCGTCTGGTAGAGATCCTTGGTGCCCGCTTTGAATGTGTGGATACCGGTTTCGGAGAAAACAAGCCCGTCGACGTAGTCATCCGTCCCGAGGACGTGGAGCTGGTATCACCGGAAGAAGGTATTATCCAGGGTACACTGACCCATTCCATTTTCAAAGGTGTCCATTACGAAATGGAAGTTATTGCCAACGGTTTCGAGTGGCTGGTACAGTCCACGAAAATGGTTCCTGTCGGGACCAAAGTCGGCATCAAAGTGGATCCGTTCAACATCCAGATCATGAAGAAGCCGGAATCCGAGGATGAGGAGGCGATTGGAGTCAATGAATAAAAAATTATTATCGCTCCCTTTTATCTTCTGGTCAGCCATGTTTGTCATCGTGCCCCTGTGCATGGTCTTCTACTATGGTCTGACCGATAAGAGCGGTGCTTTTACGCTGGATAATATTCTGGCGATCGCAACCGCCGAGCATTCCAAGGCTCTGTGGGAAGCGCTGAAGTTATCCGTGATCAGCACTGTGATCTGCCTGCTTCTGGCATATCCCCTTGCCATGATCCTGTGTAACATGAATGTCAACCAGAACTCGTTTCTGGTATTGATCTTTATCCTGCCCATGTGGATGAACTTCCTGCTTCGTACCCTGGCATGGCAGACACTGCTTGAGAAGACAGGTGTCATCAACAGCATCCTCTCCACCCTGCATCTGCCGGCGTTAAATATTATCAATACACCCTCTGCCATCGTACTGGGTATGGTATACAACTTTTTGCCTTTTATGGTACTGCCTCTTTATAATGTACTGGTCAAGATCGACAAGAGCGTAATCAACGCCGCTTATGATCTTGGTGCCAACGGTGTGCAGACCTTTGTACGGATCATCTTCCCCTTAAGTCTGCCCGGCATGTTCAGCGGTATCACTATGGTATTTGTCCCCGCCCTGACCACTTTCGTGATCAGTAAGATCTTAGGCGGCAGCAAAATCCTGCTCATTGGTAATGTCATCGAACAGGAATTTACCCAGACCGGCAACTGGAATCTGGGAAGCGGACTTTCCATCGTACTGATGCTGTTCATTATCTTCAATATGGTAATCTCCGTAATCACGGATAAAGAGGGGGAGGCGAACACATTATGATCAAAACAACGGCACAGAAAATATATCTGGGGCTGATCTTTATCTTTTTGTATGCCCCCATCGTTACCCTGATCGTACTCTCCTTCAACGCCAGCAAGACCCGTGCAAAATGGGGAGGTTTTACGACCAAATGGTATGTTGCCCTGTTCCAGAACGAACAGATCATGCAGGCTCTGTGGAATACACTGGCGCTGGCTGTGTTGTCTGCACTGATTGCCACCTTCATTGGTACGATTGCCTGTATTGCCATGCAATCCATGAAGCGTACCAGCCGTACGATCCTTATGGGAATCACAAATATTCCCATGCTGAACGCAGAGATTGTTACCGGTATCTCCCTGATGCTTCTGTTCTTAAGTCTTGGAGCTAAATTTGGTTTTGGTACGATTCTGCTGTCACACATTACGTTTAATATTCCTTATGTGATCTTAAGCGTAATGCCCCGTATGAAGCAGTTGAACCCCAGCACGTATGAGGCCGCCCTTGACCTGGGTGCTTCCCAGACCTACGCCTTTTTCAAGGTGGTATTTCCGGATATCCTGCCGGGTATCCTTTCCGGTTTCCTGATGGCATTTACCATGTCACTGGATGATTTTATCATTACCCACTTTACCAAAGGTCCCGGTGTCGACACACTGTCCACCAAAATCTACACTGAAGTAAAGAAGGGCATCAAGCCGGAAATGTATGCATTGTCCACCATCATTTTTGTGACGGTACTGGTTCTGCTTTTACTGGTGAACTACATGCCCATGGCAAAGAAGAAGAAATAATTCTTTGAAAATAGATTCAGGAGGAAAAGAAATGAAAAAATTTATTGCACTGCTTCTGTGCGGTATCCTTACCGCAACTGCTCTGACCGGCTGCGGGTCCTCTTCCGCCGGTGGTGAAAACGGTGAAGTCATCGTCTACAACTGGGGTGAATATATCGATCCCGACACGATCACCATGTTCGAAAAAGAGACCGGAATCAAAGTGGTCTACGATGAGTTCGAGACCAACGAGATCATGTATCCCAAGGTAGAAGCTGGTTCTTCCGCTTATGATGTGGTATGTCCTTCCGATTACATGGTACAGAAAATGATTGAAAACGACCTGATCCAGGAACTGGATTATGACAAGATCCCCAATGCCAAGGAAAACATCGGTGCCGAGTATTATGAGCAGGCTGCCGCTTACGATCCCGGCAACAAGTACTGTGTTCCCTACTGCTGGGGAACTGTAGGAATCATCTATAATAAGACTCTGGTAGATACCCCTCCCACCAAATGGGCTGATCTCTGGGATGAAAAGTATTCCGATGAAATCCTGATGATGGATTCCATCAAGGACTGCTTCATGGTGGCACTGAAAAAGAACGGCTTCTCTTCCAACAGTCTGGACGAATCCGAACTCCAGATAGCTACCGATGATCTCATCGCCCAGAAGCCTCTGGTACAGGCGTATGTTGTAGATCAGGTACGTGACAAAATGATCGGCGGCGAGGCTGCGATCGGTGTAATGTTCTCCGGTGATGCCATTTATGTGATCGGCGAAAATCCGGATCTCGATTATGTCATTCCCGAGGAAGGCACCAATGTCTGGATCGATGGCTGGGTAATCCCGAAGAATGCTCCCAACAAGGAAAATGCAGAGAAATTCATCGATTTCATGTGTCGTCCGGATGTAGCACTGAAGAATTTCGAGTACATCACCTACGGTACTCCTAATACCGCCGCCAGAGAGCTGATCGAGGATGAAGATCTGAAGAATTCTCCCATTGCTTTCCCGGATCTGACGCAGTATAACAATCTGGAAACCTTCCTGTACCTCGGAGAGGACGGCGAAGAACTCTACAACAAATACTGGAAAGAAGTTATGTCCAACTAGTCTTTCAGACAAAACAAGCCCCTGAACTGCCAAGACAGTTCAGGGGCTTTCCTGTTACCCATATTTTCAGGAATTCTGCTCACATCCACAGGTCTCGCATCTTCCGTCATTTCTCCTGGAAAATGCCGGATCATCCACCGGTGTGAAATTCGGGAAATCCGGTCTGGGCGGTCTGCGGTCTCTGTCTCCACCGCGTCCCTCGTCTTCCAGACAACGTACGCCGCAGGCATTCGAGCTGCCACAGGAACTACTGCTTCCGCAGGAGTTATTGGAATTCCCACAGGAATTGTTGTTTCCGCAGGAACTGCGATTGCTGTTTCCTATACAGCTACAGCCGTTGCTACAGGAATTTCCACCACAAAATAGTAACAATAACAGAATGATACAGTTCATAGGATCCTCTGCTTACCACTGTTTTTTACTATTCTATTCCGCTTTCTCCAGCTGGTGCCAGTCCATACACCGTTTATGCTGCACCAGTTCCTCTTTGATAAACCGGAAGGTCTTCTCCTCTCCCTCCTCTGCCAGCATTTCCAGCACATATAGCAGTTTTGCCTTCGTCTCCGGATGAATGGGTGCCCTATCTGTCCCCTGATAATAGTAATCAAGAGGAGACCTGTCCGTGTATTCGCCTCCCATATAGACCTTGCTGGCAGCGATCCGATCCATGATCATTTCCGCAATATACTTATCCGGCATCGGCACCGGAGCCATTCCACCGGGCAGTGCCTGCATGCTGTAATCGATCCAGTATTCGTAATGATGTTTATTCCGGCCCTTATGGTGCAGCCAGGCGCTGGAATAACCGATGTCTTCTCGTTCCGCATTGTTGGGGCTGCGTGTCCCCTGATAGTATTTTGCCCCTACCCAGAACTCTGTGGGACTATACTTGGACATATCATGCAACAATCCCTGTTTATACAGACCTACCTTAAAGCAGCCCTTTGCCACAAGGATCTTATGATGTGTGATCGTTTTAAAATGTTTCCAGATATTCATTTCGTTCTATCATCTTTCTCCGGCAGCATCTGTTTTCTTTTTTAAAGATCTTGCCGAAACTTTTTTCTCCTTGTCTTGTGATGCTGCCATCACAACGCCTTCATATACTGCAATACTTCTGGGGGCAATGATCCCCGTCTGCTCTCTGGACTGTTCTTCTTTCTCCTGCACTGTCAGAGTATCTTCCGCCTTCTCCGTTGCCAGCACAAGATTCCATTCCATACCCTTCGGCAGCTTTGGAAATGCCAGTTTCTGCGGCTCCCAGTGCATATTCATGGCAACATAGAGGAAAGAATCCTCCCCACCCTGTGGTGTCTTTGCATACTTTCCGCAGTACATAATGCCTACATGCCGGTTATAGCTCTCTGTCTGGGGCCTCCAGGCATTCTGTCCGTGATAGGACAGATCCGGATAACCACAGGACAGGCTGTCCAGGATTCGCAGTTCTTCGACAGGGTGCAGGATCGGGTGAGCTTTCCGGAAAGCAATCATCTGTTTCCAGAAATTCAATAATTCCGCATTTTTCTCCTTATCCTGCCAGTTCAGCCAGGTAATTTTATTATCCTGACAATAGGGATTATTGTTGCCCTGCTGGGAATTGCCAAACTCATCCCCCATGAAAATCAACGGGGTGGACTGTGTCAGCAGCAACATACAAAATGCATTCTGTAACTGTTTTTTCCGAAGTGCCTGCACTTTTTTCCGTCTGGACGGTCCTTCCTCCCCACAGTTCCAGCTGCAGTTATAATCATTGCCATCCCGGTTACCTTCTCCGTTGGCTTCATTATGCTTGTGATCATAGGACACCATATCCATCAGCGTAAGGCCGTAATAATTGGACAGATAATGGATCCGTCCCATATTGGCGGGGATATGACGCATCTCATACAATACGCCCGATAGCATATTGTCATCTCCCTTAAGAAAACGACGCATGGTATACAGATAATCGTCCCGGTATTCCGCCAGATTCCGGTATTCCGGCTTCACTGCCGGATCATAGAGTTGCTCCGTATCAAAGGAATAATGCCACAGTTTTGTCCCGGACAATGCCGGATCTCCAGCCAGCATCTGAGCCGGTACTCCCTCCCCCATCAGATGAAAACCATCCACATGATAGGATAATACCCAGAATCTTAAAATATTCCCGATCTCTGCCGCATCCATTCCCCGGGGGAAATAGAACTGCAGGATCACTTCCATTTTTCGCTTATGGAATTCTTTTACCATAAGACGAAACTCTTCCGCCGGGTCTTCCCCTGCCGCATAGGCTGCCTTAGGCGCATAATAGAAGCCTTCCCGATAGCCCCAATAGTTCAGCACCCGGTAGCCGGGCAATTTACCTTCTCCGTTCTTTTCCCCCGCCACGGCCACAAGCTCTCCGGAGGTCTTCGGCACCGTCTTCTCCGGTGTCTCATCGAATTCATAGACCGGTTGGAATTCCACGGTTGTCACACCGATTTCCTGCAGATAGTCCAGCTTCTCCACAACCCCTGCAAAGGTACCTCGATGTGTTACCTGAGATGAGGCATGCATGGTAAAGCCACGCACATGAAGGCAATAGCAGGTGCTGTCTTCATAGGGAAGCATAGGGTGCATATCCTGTTCCCAGTCGAAATCTTCGTTGGGAAATACTGCAATGCGATTCGCAGGCTTACGTATTTTCCCATAAGCAGGCTTACGCAGGAACCCCTGTGCATGCAGATCCGGCACAGTACGCTCCCCTTCATAGAACTGATACCCGACATTTTCCGGCTCCAGTTCCAGATATTTACAGTACACATTTCCCATCCGCTCCTCCTGTCGAAACGGAACCCTGTGCGTTTTTTTTCCACTCTTTCTATCATATATGAGAATGCCGCAATCCTTTTTCCCGGACGCATAGGCAAAACGGATGGCTCCGTCCTCCACATGCGCCCCCAGAGGGTAAGGCTTTATTGCATGCTTTTTTTCTGTCATTGTCATACCCCATCTTCCAGTTTTCTATCACTTACAGTCTCTTTGTCCATTTTTATTATAGTCTGTAAGTGTAAGAAAAACAAGCATTGCAAGAATATCCGTAAGCGGTTATAATAAAGGAACAAAGTACTGTTACACCCAATAAACATAACAGGAGGATTCCCATGGGTAAAAAAGAAAGCTATGAAGATGAAGAAATGACCGTTGAGCTGGAGCTGGAAGACGGCACTGTTGTCAACTGTGCCATCATTACCATTCTCACCGTAGAGGCCAAGGACTATATCGTACTGTTGCCTCTGGACGAGGACGGCGAAAACGAAGACGGAGAAGTATGGTTCTACGGATATTCCGAGAATCCGGATGACCCGAATGAAGAACCCATTCTCGCATACATTGAAGATGATGATGTCTACGAAAAGGTTGCCGATGCTTTTGATGAGTATCTCGACAGCTGTGAATTTGACGAGATCATCGATGATAACGATTCAGAGGAATAAGGAATCTGGAAGGGAACCTGGGACGCTCTCTCGTGCCTGTAAGGCAGAGAAGTTCCAGGTCTTTTTTTGCCCGTGTCATCGCCACATAGAAGATCCGTCGTTCCTCTTCACAATGCTCCGGCTCCCGGGAGCTTCCGTGGGGAAAGGTCTTCTCATTACAGTCCGGGATCCACACATGGTCGAATTCCAGTCCCTTTGCCGCATGTACCGTCAGCAGAGTGATCCCGCTGTTTTCCTGTTTTTCCTGCTTCTTCTGCATGCCACTCCTTACAGTTTCCCTGCATTGCAGTTGTTCCCGGTAAAGCTCCTGTGCTTCCTGCCATTCTTCAAGGCTTCGGTATCGTCCCGCATCCTCCGTGATAAAATCCAGCACTTCCTGCCATTCCGTCAGATCTGTTTTTCCCTCCTGTGCAGCTCTCACCCGCAGGTATCTCTCATAGCCGCACGCCTTACGCAAAAATGCCATTGCAAGCTTCAGTTCCGTATTTTTTACAAATTCCATCTGTCGTATCCATACTCCGACCGCTTTCTGCGCCTTTTGCTGCCCCGCGTCCAAACTTCCCGCAGTCAGATCTTCATAATATTTCTTCAAAGCCGGTAAAGATGCTTCGGCACCAAAAGCCTCTCTGGAAATATTCCGATATGGTCTGTTGCTCACCCTCAGGTAATCCGCTCTTGTAGCACACCCCTGCGCGATCCGCAGATAGGACAGAAGATCCTGTGCGATAAAATGGTCGTAAATGTTTCTCCCCTTCTCTTTCATGGAAAAAGGGATCCCCTCCCCGGTAAGTCTCGCCGCCACGCCCTGCATGGCCAGATTTGTCCGGAACAATACAGCACAGGTCTCCCCATTTATCCGATTTTTCAAGCTTTGTACCAGATAACTCATTTGTTCCGAAGCCTCACTGAATTCCCTGATTTTTACCCGATATTCCTTCCGGTATCCGGCGTCAGTCTTATGACCCCCTGCCTGCCGTCTATGCGCCTCGCAAGGCTCCAGATCCTTATGAAAACGGTCTTTATTCTCATCTATCACCGCCAGGGATGCCTCCACGATATCCGGATGACTGCGATAATTCGTCCGAAGAAGGATCTGCTTTGCACCAAATTCCTCTACAAACTGTCTCATGCAGGCTGGTCTGGCTCCGCGGAATCCGTAAATGGCCTGATCATCATCCCCCACTGCAAAAATATTTCTATGTTTTTCCGCCAGAATTTTCACGATACTGTACTGTCTGTAATTGATATCCTGAAATTCATCAATCAGTATATATTCAAACCGGTTCTGCCAGTATGTACGCTGCCCCGGATCCCTTTGCAGAAACTCCTCACATTCCTTTAATATATCCTCAAAATCAAGGCCTCCAGTATTTTTTCTCGCCTCCTCATAAGCTTCATAGATCCTGGAAAAATGTTGTTTTTCTTCTTCCGGAAGCTTCTTTCTGCTGTTCTCAATATCGCCGGTATTTTTGTAATAACCGATGGCAGCAAGATAGTTCCCGGCAAGCTCCGTTACTTCCTCTGCGGATCTTTTTTTACAGTCTGTTATTTTCTTCAAAATGGGAAGGATAAGATCTCTTTTTTGTCTGTCGTTTAAAATATTGCCTGATGAAATTCTGCCCGACTGGAGCAGGATTTGATAGAAAACAGAATGAAATGTTCCAAAATTGACGGTATGCACTTCCTGTGGAGATATCTGCGCAAAGCGCTGCCTCATGGATAGAGCCGCTTCTCTGGTAAAGGTGATCACCAGAAGCTTCTCCGGGGTGATCCGGCGTTCCCGGATCAGATACAGGATCCTCTGGGTGATGGTAAATGTCTTGCCGGAGCCGGGGCCCGCCAGTAATAACAGCGGTCCCTCTCCGAACGTGACAGCCTCCCGCTGGGAGGCATTTAAGCATGTCAGATCAGACATTTGCCTGTAATAACTCGATTCCTTTGCGGATTCTTGCCAGAGATTCCTCTTTGCCCAGGACTTCCATAATCTCCGTAGCGCCGGCGG
>ENA-OPNR01000610-OPNR01000610.1-human-gut-metagenome-genome-assembly--contig:-NODE-610-length-16147-cov-5.325752_pt1 | contig 16147 bp, 14 predicted proteins | sample MGYA00241543_ERZ501783 | MGnify/ENA primary metagenome ERZ501783 (study PRJEB25962, sample SAMEA2042557) | human gut metagenome | biome: human gut; feature: human-associated habitat; material: faeces... | reverse complement strand
ACCCTGTTGGGGGCTACGCCCCTCAACCCCATTTTTTGATAACGATAGAGATTTTCCCACAGCCTGAAATATCTATAGTATATTATCCTACATTTCGGGGAAAAAAGCAAGTGTTTAACGCAAAAATGCACCGCCCTTATAAAAAGGACGGTGCAAAACATTCAAGGAAGAACCAATGTTAAATTCCGGATTACCGTTAATCGTTGTCCTGCAGAGCCTCGTAAGCCTCTTCGCCTGTACGAACCTTGATTACGTTTTCAACGTCGTATACGAAAATCTTACCATCGCCTATCTTACCGGTATAGAGTGCATTCTTGGCAACCTCTACGACCTTTTCAACAGGAACCTTGCAAACTACGATCTCGACCTTCATCTTGGGAAGAAGTCTTGCGTCTACGGGAACACCACGATAGAACTCAGTTGAACCCTTCTGCATACCGCAGCCCATTACATGAGATACCGTCATACCGGTGATGCCGATAGATGAAAGTGCGTGCTTGAGAACTTCGAACTTCTCCTGGTTTGCGATAATGTCTACCTTTGTCATCTTTACATCGCTGTCGCTGATAGGAGCTCTTGCCTTTGAAACGTGCTGTACGGGTACAGAGGTTTCAACAGGAGCAGCCGTAGTAACAACTGCTGTATCTTCTGCGGAAGAACCGCTGTATACGCTGTCGCCTGCGATAACGAAATCTGCGTAGGAACTCGGCAGACCGTGTTCTGTTGTATCAAGACCCTTGAGCTCTTCTTCTCTTGAAGCTCTGAGGCCGATCGTGTGCTTTAAGATATAGAATGTCAGGAACATCGTTACGGCTGTGAATGCGCAAACCGAAACAACACCGAGTAACTGGATACCGAGCTGTTTGAATCCGCCGCCGTAGAACAGACCCGTGATGCCGTTCTGACCTTTACCTGTTGCGAATAAGCCTACTGCGATAGAGCCCCATAGACCGTTGAAGAAGTGTACTGCTACTGTGCCGACAGGGTCATCAACTTTGAGCTTGTAGTCGAGCAGCCAAACACCGAAGCAAACCAGCAAGCCTGAAACAATACCGATTATTGCTGCACCGAGTGCGTCTGTATCTGCACAGGGAGCCGTGATAGCTACAAGTCCTGCGAGCGATGCGTTAAGGCACATCGAAACATCGGGCTTGCCATTTTTGAGCCAAGTGAATATCATCGTTACTACCGTTGCAACTGCGGGAGCAATTGTTGTGGTAAGGAATATATCTGCGAGGTAATCTACGTTGGAAGCTGCGGCACCGTTGAATCCGTACCAACCGAACCAGAGGATGAATACACCGAGTGCGCCGAGAGGGATAGAGTGACCTAAGATAGCTCTGGGCTTACCATCCTTGCTGAACTTGCCGATACGGGGTCCGACCATTGCGGCACCGATAAGAGCCGTAAGACCGCCGACCATATGTATTGCCGTTGAGCCTGCAAAGTCAACGAAGCCGAGCTGTGCGAGCCAGCCGCCGCCCCAGATCCAGTGAGCCTCGATAGGATAAACGACAAGGCTGATAACGAATGAGTAGATGCAGTAGCTGATGAACTTTGTACGCTCTGCCATAGCACCTGAAACTATCGTTGCTGCGGTAGCGCAGAATACTAAGTTGAATACGAACTCCGCACATCTGTTGAAGTCTGAAAGCTGAGTAAGAACGTCAAGATTCGGAACACCGATAAGTCCGAAGAATGTATCTTCGCCAAGCATCAGACCGAAGCCGAGAAGTACGAATGCAATCGTACCGAGGCAGAAGTCCATTAAGTTTTTCATTATAATGTTGCCGGCATTCTTTGCTCTGGTGAAACCTGTTTCAACCATTGCGAAACCGCACTGCATAAAGAATACCAATGCGGCACCGATAAGGTACCATATACCGTTGCCGTCGCCGACGTTGAACATCGTGGCGTTAACGGTTTCCTGAATTTTGTCTGCCGACTCGGCAGCAAGAGTTAGCGTGGATAAGAAATCCATTGATAACCGCCCCTTTCAATAGGTAATTTTCTGACTGCGGCTGTGCCGCTTTTTTCTTGAAACGGGTCTGAAAAAATTCTATCTGCACCCCTCTGCACCTTTGCAGATACTGCAGAACTTTTGCAATCCCGCTTAAAACAAAAGGAGCCGCACGAACTTTTGTTGTTCGTGTAGCTCCGTTGCTTACAAGTATTATTATACTTACGGCGGGGTGATTTGTCAACGCTTTTTTGCAAGTTTTTTATTTGTTTCTTGCATTTTGTGAAATCTGCATAATATCTTGATGAATTTTTCGTAAAGCAGTTATGCAGTTGCGCCAACAATATATCGGAAATCGGATTGCGAATGCGACTGATTTTCGGGCTTTTCACTTAATTTTATCGGAATCGGGACGTTTTTTGCCAATTATGACGTATGAATGTAAATATCCGTCATACTGCAAATTCCTACAGTTTTAATTCATTTTTCGGTGTTTATCCTGAATAACGGGCGGATTTTTGCAACAGAAGTTTAAATTTCTCGCAATATTTATGTAAAAACTACCGCCTGTACGGGTTCTGAAACCAAAAAAAGCGACAGGTAAAGCCATGTACGGCAATTCAAGGGCGGAGCCACCGTAACATCTGTCGCTTTTTTAGTATTATATGCTTTTTATGTCACGCTGTGAATATTCTTGTTCCTCGCATCTTTCCGCCATATACATTCCAAGCTCGGCGAACACGGGCGGTATATCATAAACTGTCCTGCCGTCCTGTTCGCACATTGTGCATTCGCCCGGAGTTGCTGGAGAAAGCATATCCGATGCGGTGACGAGGTTATTCTCCTTGCGTATGCCGGCATTTTCGAAAAATCCGTCATAAAGGGGGCTTTGCTCATCGTTATGGTACAGATTGACGATATTGTACTTGCATATCATCATTTCATCGTTTGTTATATGAGAGCCGACACCGAACTGTGATATTCCGTCATCGAGAAGTAATTTCCCGACAATATCCAGCACATCTCTTATCATAGCGGAGGTGCAATCGTCAAGATAATAAATATCCTTGTGGAAAGCGATGATATTTCCGTTTTCATCCTTAGGCTCGGCGGTTTGGGGAGCGGGAAGCTCCAGAATAAAGAACAGCCTCTCGTTTTCGTGCAGTTTTATGAAATCCTCAAGCAAGGGCAGAGTTTTTTGTGCCGATACGTTTGCGGTGAAGATTTTTCCGTCCGTTTTATAACCTTCGCTGAGCTCATCGGCAAAGGAAATCGAAAAACCTTTTCTCATAGTAAGCATAATTTATACCTCTTATTTTCTTCCTTCCAAATACATTACAACCGTCATTGCGAGCCCGAGCGCAAGTCCGGTCGCTCCGGCGGCATACAACCATATTGTATCAGTCATCAGCTGTAGTGCCTCACCGATGCCATAGCCAAATAATACTTCAAACAGAAACGCAAAAATCATCATACCGAGCGTCCATAAAACGCCGAAAATCAGTCCCGTCAACATTCCGACAGGAAGGAACGACAAAAAATTCTTATCAAAGTCTGCCACTTCACATTCCTTTCGTGTAAGCTTTTTCAATTCTGCTCTCTTTACGGCTATTACGGCAGCTTGTGAAATATCCTCGTTTCCTGCACAGCACGAAAAAGTGTTTGAAATATGATAACCGCCATTGCGGAACATACTCGAATAAATATCGGCGGTGTCACTGTCAAAGCCGTCTTTCATTATAATAGTTCCGCTCCTAAATATGATTACCGTCTCTCCGTCGGCACACATTTCATCGCAGTGTACCATATAAAGGACATTCTTCTCACAACCGACCAAATACGCCTTATCATAACTCTGAGTCAGATGTATACCTTTAAGCTCACCTGTTTTTCTGAAATCGGGATAAACGCCCTCATAGCCTGCTTTATAAAGTGTATCGGTGATATTTTTTCTTATCCGAATGTTTTCGGGTTCAAGTCCGATTATTTCCGATATGGTGGGATAATCCTTGCAAAGCCCCCAAAAAATCATATACAGTTCACGCCAGAGCGGTTCATATTTCACATCATCAAGACCGCTGAAACGTTTATTTGAAATTCCTGTTTTAGCACGTCTGACATTCTTTAAGATGATTGCGGTAAACTCATTCAAGCCGTACTTTTCGGCATAAGCTGTAAGAACCGGCAATTCAGGTTTCGCTTTAGAGCTGTCTGCAATTTCCATAAGTTCAAGCACAAGCGGTAGGTAATTACGCTCAGCTTCGCTGATAAAAGTTTCATCAAAGCTGTATCTGTCATATATATTAGCCGCCATACAAACTACTATATCCCATACGCCATCGGAGTTATATGTTTTCCTGCACGGCATCATTTCCGCATTCGCCCGATCAAACTTCAGTTCAAAATCTTCATCACCTCGTTCTTCGCTCCATACTGAGAAATGAATCACATTTTCATTTTCATCAATGCACATCTCATAGACAAGCACATAGCTGTCTTCAGGCATTGTATATTCGGTTTTAACTTTGTCAAGGCAAATCTTTAAAATGAAACCTTCCATATCAAAGAGAACAACCGCATTGTTTTCTTCCGTTCCGGTCAGATATATATTGCAATAGAATAACGAATCGTCATTGAATTTGCTGAATATTTTTTGCGTGAGCTTATCAATATTATTCATAACTGCCTCCTGTATTATTTTGTACTTACATTTTACCATAACTTCCACGACAGTGCAACCACAAACGCAAAAACACCGCAGTGGAAACACTGCGGTGAATGTTAATGTGGGAAGCTCCTGAATAAAGAACAGCCTCTCGTTTTTGCCATATTAACCTGCTTACTTCTTCTTTATAACCGTTCCCTGTCTTGTTTCCTCGACAGTATAGCCCATTGCGGTTATCTTATCTCTAAGCTCATCGGCAAGTGCGAAATTCTTATCCTTTCGTGCCTGCTTTCTCTGCTCGGCAAGCTCAAGAATTTCAGCAGGAAGCTCATCATTTGTATCGGCGGGCTTTTCATTTACCGTCTTTGCCTTTTCGATAAGCGACAGTGAAAGCACCTTGTCGAAGTCAGCGATAAGCGCCAGCTTTGTTGCGGGTGTTGTGTCAGCCTTTAATACGTCATACAGCGCAGTGATTGCAAGCGATGTGTTTATATCGTTGTCCATAGCGGCGGTGAAGCCCTCACGGAGCTTATCGTAAGCCGCCTTGTCAACCTCGCCCTGCTCTGCCTTTAAAAGCTGTGCTATCTTAGCGACCAGCTTTTCGTATGCGCCCTTTGCATTATCAAGATTCTCGTAAGTGAATACGAGCGACTTTCTGTAGTGTGACAGCAGGCAGAAGAAACGGTATATCACGGGGTCGTAGCCCTTGCTCTCAAGCAGGGATACCGTAAGGAATTCGCCCTTTGACTTGCTCATCTTGCCGCTGTTTGTATTAAGGTGGTGAACGTGGAACCAGTAGTTGCACCACTTATGACCGAGATAAGCCTCACTCTGTGCTATCTCGTTTGTGTGGTGGGGGAATGCGTTGTCGATGCCGCCGCAGTGAATGTCAAGATATTCACCGAGATGCTTCATGCTTATGCAGCTGCACTCGATATGCCAGCCGGGGTATCCTACTCCCCACGGGCTGTCCCACTTGAGTTCCTGATCGTCAAACTTTGACTTTGTGAACCACAGAACGAAGTCAGCCTTGTTTCTCTTGTTGCCGTCCTCCTCAACGCCTTCACGGACACCAACCGCAAGGTCTTCCTCCTTGAAATCGTTGAAAACATAATACTTTTCGAGTTTGGATGTATCAAAATAGATATTTCCGCCTGCTTCGTAAGCGTAGCCCTTTTCGATAAGAGAAGAAATTACCTTGATAAAATCTGCTATACAGTGAGTTGCAGGCTCTACAACATCGGGACGCTTGATGTTCAGCTTCGTGCAGTCCTCGAAGAAAGCGTCTGTGTAATACTTCGCTATCTCCATAACTGTCTTATGCTCACGCTTTGCGCCCTTCAGCATCTTGTCATCGCCTGTGTCGCCGTCGCTTGTCAGATGTCCTACATCGGTAATGTTCATTACACGCTTTACATCGTAACCGACATAGCGCAGGTACTTTTCAAGCACATCCTCCATAATGTAGCTGCGGAGATTTCCTATGTGTGCAAAGTGGTACACGGTAGGTCCGCAGGTGTACATATTTACCTTGCCCTCGACATTCGGCACAAATTCTTCCTTTTTGTGTGACAATGAATTATATAACTGCATTTTCTTATCCTCGCTTTTATTTAATATTGTTTTCTTTAAGTTCTTCTCTTAGCAGATCTATCTCGCTCTGCATTGTTTCAAGCCTGCTCTGCAAGGCACATATCTGCTGTGCCACAGGGTCAGGAATGTGTATCTGGTCAAGGTCGCAGGCATTTACCCTCTGACCGTCACGGCGGACTATCCTTGCAGGAACGCCGACCGCAGTTGAGTTAGGCGGTACCTCCGACAGCACAACGGCATTTGCGGCTATCTTTGCGTTATCGCCCACCTTGAAAGGACCGAGAACCCTTGCTCCCGAGCCTACCATTACATTGTTGCCGAGCGTGGGGTGACGTTTACCGGTATCTTTACCCGTACCGCCGAGCGTTACGTTCTGATAAAGCGTGCAGTAGTCGCCTATCTCGGTAGTTTCGCCTATTACAACGCCGCTTCCGTGGTCGATGAACAAGCCCTTTCCTATCGTTGCGCCGGGGTGTATCTCTATACCCGTTTTCCGCAAAGCACGCTGTGATATCCACCTTGCAATGAAATAATGCTTTTTAAGATACCATTTATGCGCCCTGCGGTATGCCCTTACAGCCTTGAAGCTGGGATACAGGAAAAACACCTCAAGATCGCTCTTTACGGCAGGATCTCGTTCTCTGACCGATTTTATATCCGCTTTAATTTTATCGAACATATGTTTCCTACCCTTCTCCGAAAATAAAAACGCCCTCGTCTGCATAACAGACGAAGGCGATATTTCTATCACGGTTCCACTTCGCTTCGGAGCTTACACTCCCTTTATGTCTTTAACGCAGACTACACGGGCAGAGATACTGATAAGTCTAACGTTCCCTCTGCCGACCCGGATAAAAAATCCGTACAGCCGCACTTCACCGTAAATCAGTCTGCCGTCTTTCACCTTACACGGCTCTCTGTGAAACTTTTTTCCGGTTACTCTTGCCATACACGGTCTTTGCACTTATGCTTCATTATATGTTTAGTGTATCATAAATGCAACGCTGTGTCAAGCGGAAAATCAAATATGCCGTTACTCCGAAATATTCTTTGCAACAGGCAGTCTTACGCAGACAAGAGTGCCTTTGCCAAGCTCGCTGTCAAGCGTCACCGTGCCGCCGTAGCAGTTGACAATATGCTTTACTATGGAAAGACCGAGTCCGGTACTGCCCTCTTTGGTGCTTCTGCCCTTATCCACTCTGTAGAAACGCTCAAATACACGGTTAAGCGATTCCTTAGGGATGCCTATGCCGTTATCCCTTACATAGATACAGCCTGTCTCACCCATATCGTGAAGCGTTATCTCTACTCTGCCGCCGTCCTTGTTGTACTTTATAGCGTTGCTGACTATGTTTTCGACAAGCTCGTATATGTGCTTGTATGCGGCACGGACGGTAAAGCTGTCGCCTGACAGTTCTATCGTGACATTTCTGGCAGAAGCCGCAGGCTCCAGACATTCCTTTACCGCTGTGCATATCTCGGACAGCTTACAGTCGGTCACTTCCTCGGCTGTGGTCTTATTTTCAAGGGAGGATATTTCAAGAATGTCGCTGATGATTGTTGACATTCTCTTTGCCTCGGTAAGAATTTTTCCGATGTAATAGTCCTTCTTATCCTTAGGCACAAGTCCGTTTTCAAGAAGCTCGGCAAAGCCCGAAATCGCCGTCAACGGCGTTTTCAACTCGTGTCCGGCATTTGCGAAGAAGTCGGCTTTGAGCTGTTCGGACATACGCTTGTCGGTAACGTCACGGATAACCATAAGTCCGCCGTGCATTGCGTCTATTCCGCTTTTAGATACGGGGAATACCTGCACAAGCAAAATCCTGCCGTCAACGGTGCTTTCTATAGTTACCGTCCTGTCTTCGTTTGCCGCTTTTTCCGCTCCGCTGATTATCTCGGGCTTTCTTGCAAGCTCGGGTACGGTTGAAGCGCCGCTTTCATCAGAAGCACCGAGCAACTTAAGTCCGGCACGGTTTATCGAAATTACCGAAAGATCGTTATCGTAAAGAATTACGCCGTCCTGAAGGCTTTCAAGTATGAAGCGTTCCTTTTCACGCTCGTCTTCAAGCGTCTTCATATTATCCTGTATGCTTTTACGCATAAAATTGAACATTGTGACAAATTCATCAAGTTCGGGGTACTTATGCGACGGTATCTCCTCAAGTTCCGCAGAGATTTTTTCGTCACCGACATATTTCATACTGCTCATAGCCTTTGATATGCTGTTTATCGGCTTCATTATCTGGCGGGCAACACTGCTTACCGCTATAAGCCCTGCTATTATGCCTATTGCGGCAGCTATCAGCATAGGCGCTATGAACATTGACGCAAAATCCATATAGCTGTTTATATTGTAGCTTATTCTGATTATATCGTCGTCCTTAACCTTCATAGCGGCATAAATCTGATTTTTGCCGAGCGTCTTTGAATATCTTACGGCTACTCCGCTTCCTGTAAGCTCTGCCTGCTTTATCTCCTCACGGGTGCTGTGGTTATCGTCCGGCTCACCGTCGATATAGGTATCTACAAATACAGTTCCGTCCTTATTGATAAAGCTCACTCTGGCGTTGCCGACAAGTGAGCTTAATCTGTTTGCAAGGTCATAGTCGTGGTTAGCTTCGTCCTCATATATCACACGGATAAGTCCGAGAGAAGTCAGCATATCGCTTTTTCTGACGTTCTGCTCCGTGCTTGAAAGAAGTGCGGTAGCAGATACAACGCACACCGACATAACTATCGCAATTACTATAAGGAAACGTACTATAAGTGCTTTTTTCATCTGTACGTCCTCCTGTTATTCTCCTATAAATCTGTAGCCTACTCCTCTTACCGTTTTGATAAGATGAGCGTTCTCGGCATCATCGCTGAGTTTTTTCCTGAGCGTTCCTATGTGCATATCGAGCGTTCTTGTTTCACCGACAAAATCTATGCCCCACACTTTCGTGAGAAGCTCCTCACGGCTGACAACTCTCGCCCTGTTCTTAAGAAGATACAAAAGAAGCTCGTATTCCTTCAGCGTAAGCTCTATCGGTCTGCCGTCACGGCTCACCTCTCTGAAAGAGGTATTTACCGTTATGCCGCCTGCAGTAATCTTATCGGAAGCGCTGTCCGACGTGCTTCTGCCGGAACGCCTTAAAAGTGCCTTTATTCTTGCGGCAAGTTCCATAATGCCGAACGGCTTTGTGAGATAATCATCTGCGCCGTTTTCAAGCCCGAACACCTTGTCTATCTCGGCTGATTTTGCTGTCAGCATAAGTATAGGCGTATTCTTTGTCTGCTCGTTTTCACGAAGAATCTTCACCGCCTGCACACCGTCCATACCCGGCAGCATTATGTCGAACAGGAATATATCCGGCACCTGCTTTTCGGCTGCGGCAAGACAATCCTCCGCACTGACAAAGCTCTCCACCTCGTATGAATAAGCCGAAAGAGCAACCGTCACAAGCTCTCTTATACTGTCGTCGTCCTCAGTTATATAGATACGTTCAGCCATTGTATCAGCCTCCAAAGTTTATATAATACGGGTATTCTTGTATTCTCCCGTCTTGAAGAACTCGACCCACTCGCAGATATTTACCGCATGGTCGGCTATTCTTTCAAGATATTTCACTATCATAAGGGCATCGACCGCTACATCGCCGCTACAATGCTCGCTCTTTATAAGCTCTACTATGCGGTTTCTTATAGAAACGAACAGCTCGTCAACCTCATCGTCAGCCTTTATCGTTTCATTTGCAAGCGTCATATCTGTAGTTACAAATGAATCTATAGAGTGCGAAACCATTATTATTACCTTTTCGCTCATAGTCTGAATCTCTTTTACTATGTGCATAATAGCGGATACGTCTGCGGTAAGGCTGATCTCCGCAATATCTGCGGCATTGTCGGCTATACGCTCCATGTCAGTCACCATTTTGAGCGCCGCTGAAACCTTACGAAGATCTCTTGCGACAGGCTGTTCACGAAGTATTATAGACAGGCACTGGCTCTCGATGTTCTTTTCTTCCTCGTCTACCGCTCTGTCACCGTCTACTACCTTTTTTGCAAGAACGGCATCGCTGTCACGCAGTGCTGTGATAGCTGAAGCTATCGCCTCCTCTATCATTCCGCCCATACGGATAAGATCGTTATTCAGCTTGCCGAGCTTATGTTCAAATGTTTCTCTCATTTCTGTTTGCCCTTTCTAATATAATATCACACATAACGTATAAAATCAACCGAAACGTCCTGTGATATAATCTTCCGTCCGCTTATCAACGGGACGTGAGAACAGTTCTTCTGTCGGTGCGTACTCGACCATTTCTCCTACAAGGAAGAATGCCGTGTAGTCCGAAATTCTTGTTGCCTGCTGCATATTGTGAGTTACAATAGCTACCGTGTACTTTTCCTTGAGCGTGTTCATAAGCTCCTCGATTTTAAGCGTTGATACAGGGTCGAGCGCCGATGTAGGCTCATCCATAAGAATGACCTCAGGCTGAACGGCGATTGCTCTTGCGATACAGATTCTCTGCTGCTGGCCGCCCGAAAGGCTGAGTGCGGATTTATGAAGTCTGTCCTTTACCTCGTCAAAAACAGCCGCACCGATAAGGCTCTCCTCGACTATCCTGTCAAGCTTTGCCTTGCTCTTTATGCCGTGTACTCTCGATCCGTATGCTATGTTATCGTAAATGCTCATCGGGAAGGGGTTGGGCTTCTGGAACACCATTCCTATCCTACGGCGCAGTACGTTAGTATCAACGCCGTCAGCGTAGATGTCCTCGCCGTCAAGCAGGAACCTGCCTGTTATCTTACAATCCGGTATCAGATCGTTCATACGGTTAAGGCTTTTCAGATATGTGGATTTGCCACAGCCCGAAGGACCGATGAAGGCGGTTATCTTATTTGTCTTTATATCAAGGTTTATGTCCTTGAGAGCGTGATTTTCTCCGTAATATAGATTTACATTTCTTGTACAGAGCTTCACATCGCTCTGAGGTACGATTATATCTGACATTGTTTATCCTCTTTTCTTTTTACGGCATTATACCGAGCGTTTCTTTCTTATTCTGTAAGCGACCAGCTTTGCGCATATATTGATTATAAGCACTGTTACAAGCAGCACAAGCGCTGTAGAGAATGCGTACTTCATTTCGGCACCGCCACGCTGTGCGTACTGGTAAAGCTGAACAGTGAGCGAGCCGCCCTGATTCATCACCTTGCCGAAAATATCGCCGAGCGAATTTATACCTACCTCAGCGGCAATACCCGCTGTGAAGATAAGTGCCGCAGACTCGCCTACTATTCTGCCTATGGACAGGATTACCGAGGTCAGTATACCGTCTATACAGCTTGGAAGAACAACGGTTCTTATAGTATGCCACTTAGGTGCGCCAAGTCCGACAGCACCCTCTCTGTAGCCCATAGGAACGGTCTTTATCGCCTCCTGCGTGGTACGGATTATGGTGGGCAGTACCATTATTGACAATGTCAGCGCACCTGTAAGCAGTGAGTAGTTTACCTTGAAGATATTGTAGAAGAACACACTGCCGAAAAGTCCGTATATGATTGAGGGGATGCCTGCAAGCGTTTCGGCAGTGAATTCGATAATTCTTGTAAGTCTGCCCTGCTTTGCGTACTCGGTAAGATATATTGCCGCACCTACACCGACAGGTGTTGCGATGATAAGCGTAATCACTACAAGATAAAGCGTATTGATTATATTGCCGAGTACGCCGTAGTTTTCATAAGGATATGAGAACGCCGGAGTTGTAAGGAAGTTCAGGCTCATTCCATCTGTGCCTTTTACGGCTATGTATATAATCATACCGAGCGTCAGCGCAACGACTATGCCGGACGAAAGAAAAATCAGAGCCTTCAGCACTATGTCGCTTACTCTTCTGCGCTTTTTAGTAAGAGAATTCGTAACTGCTTTTGCCATAATCTATCACGCCTTTCCTGCGGTCTTTGCCGCTTTTTCCTTTTTGCCGCCCTTTTTGAGAATGCCGTTGAGTATCAGATTTATTATCATAATGAACACGAACAGCACAAGTCCTATCGCAAAGAGCGCCTCTCTGTGAAGTCCGCTTGAATACGGGAATTCGGCAACGATACCTGTTGTGAGGAATTTTACCGATGAGAACAGCTCCGGCATATTTGCGCTGTTGCCTGCAACAAGGATAATAGCCATAGCCTCACCTATCGCTCTGCCGACACCGAGAACGACACCGGACGCAATACCCGACTTTGCGGCGGGGATAACTACCTTGAAGATAGTCTGTATCTTGGTTGCTCCCAGTCCGTAGCTTGCCTCTCTGTATTCGGAAGGAACGGCGGATATTGCGTTCTCCGAAATGTTTATGATAGTGGGGAGTATCATTATAGCAAGTACGATTATGGCACTTGCGAGGTTTGCGCCGCCTGTGAACTGATGTGTAGGATCATTAGCATAAATGACCTCCTCCAGTGCGTACATAAGCGGCTTTACAAGATTTGCGCCGAGCAAACCGTATATAACCGACGGGATACCCGCAAGAAGTTCGACCGCAGGCTTTACTACGTTCTTCATAGCCTTAGGTGCAAGCTCGGATAGGAACACCGCTGTGAGAAGTCCTATCGGAACACCGATCACTATTGCGCCGAGAGTACCGAATACCGACGTGAGAATCAGCGGAAGGATACCGAACTGTTCTTTCTTTGCGTACCAAGTATCACCGAACAGAAAATCGGTTAAGCCGATTTTTCCGATGGCGGGAGCACCCGATATTATCATATAAATTGTTATCATCAGGACGCACGCTACCGCTGTGATCCCACACACGGTAAATATGTACTTCATTACACGCTCTGTAACGTTTGTGAATCCCGATTTTTTACTTCTTATAGCAGATCTCTGCTTTCCGACCGAACCTACCGCAACTGCTGCGCCGCTTGTCTTTTCCAAGTAAACCATCCTTTCAGGGCTATACATACTTATACAGCAAATTCCGGTAACGGATTGCTACCGGAAAAGTGCTTACTGTACAGGAATTATCGACTTGTTTTTACTTTACGGGAACTGCGCCCTGTGCAAGTACGAGTGCCTGACCTTCTTCTGAGAGAATGAAGTCAAGATAAGACTTAACGAGCTTGTTATCGGAACCCTTGAGTGTTGCGCAGATAAAGGGTCTCTGTACTTCGTAAGCGCCGCTCTTTACGTTTTCTTCTGTAGCTTCAACGCCGCCGATCTTAAGTGCCTTTACTGTTTCGTCAACGTTTGCAAGTGAAGCGTAACCGATAGCGCCGTCTGTGGTTGCAACTGCGTTGATAACCGAACCTGTAGACTCAAGTTCCTGTGCGTACTTCGGTTCCTTGTCGCCCATTACGATAGACTCGAAACCGTCTCTCGTACCTGAACCGTCCTCACGGCCGATAACTACGATAGCCTTGTCATCGCCGCCAAGCTCCTTCCAGTTTGTAATCTCGCCGGAATATACCTTTGCAAGATCCCGGAGTGTGATGTCTTCGAGCTTGTTTGCGGGGTTTACTACGAGAGCGATACCGTCAAGTCCTACTACTGTAGCGTCAAGCTTTTCAGCTTCTTCATCCTTGAGTTTTCTTGACGAGTTACCGATGTCGCACTTGCCTTCGGAAGCTTCCTGGATGCCTGTACCTGAACCTGTGAGGTTTAAGTTAACTGTTACGCCCTTGTTCTTTTCCATAAATGCGCCGTTAACAGCCTTGATAACCTTTTCCATTGATGTAGAGCCGTTCATTGACAGTGTGCCGCTGAGTTCTTCTGTAGCTGTAGATGATGCTCCGGAAGATGTGCCTGCTACGCTGCTTGTTGCAGTTTGGGAACAGCCTGTTGCTGCAGCAACTATTGCTGCGCCTGCGATAAGTGATATTAACTTCTTGTTCATGTTGTTTCCTTTCTTAAGGGCGATACCCCTCGGAGTTTTCCTGATACTCCTTAATGTTTATGTACATTTTTTATCTGTCGCTCGGTTTCCCTCCCGACTACATTTCATATTATAGTCACAACGGGCTTTACATTAAAGCAAGGAATGGTATAAAGTCGGTAAAGTTTTTGTAAAGCCGCATATTCCGCATAGCAAAGCCAAACTATACACCGACTTTACATTTTTGCCGTGCGACTTTACATTTGATTTTTAACGCTTTACGGTTTTCGGCCGTCACTCTAAATAGCTTTATATCTTGATTTGACGGTTAATTTATGGTAGAATAATATCAAAAGTTACACGAAAGAAGGTATAATATGCCACACTCATCGGGCGGAGGCTCTCACGGGGGCGGAAGCCACCACTCCTCCTCATCGCACAGTTCGTCACACCGTTCATCATCGGGAGGCGGCTCAAGCAGAATAAGAACCAGCCACACATATTTCCCCGGTGCAAGAAGATTCGTCTACTACAGAAACGGCGTTCCGAACTACGTCTACTCGGACACCGACCTTTCAAAAGGTCCGAGCAAGCTGAGATTTTTAATGCTCATATTCTATGTACCGTTTGTTCTGGCGGCATTCTTGATGATATTCACGTCTTTCGGCGTACCCGAAAAGCTGAAGGTAGATTATAACTCGCAGATAGTCATACAGGACGACGCTCAGGTACTCGGAGATACAACGAAGCTCGGCGACGCACTTGAGGATTTCTTCAACACAACAGGTATTTCTCCTGCGGTAATAACTGTGTACAATTCCGACTGGGAGGACAACTATACCGACCTTGAGAAGTACGCTTATGAGCTTTATGTAAACCGGTTCTATGACGAAAAGCACTGGCTGATAGTGTATTCTCAGCCGAAAGATCCCGATGACGAATTCAACAACTGGTACTGGGAGGGTATGCAGGGCGATGATACCGACAGTATCATTACTTCATCCGTAGCATACGATTTTACAAACGATCTGCACAAGAGGCTGCTTGTCGAGGGAACAAAGGTAAATGACGCTATCACCGACAGCTTCAACGCACTTACTCCTACCGTAATGAAGTTCAGATTTGAGGGCGAAACCTTCGGAATAGGAATCTTTATGCTCCTGTTCGTCTGCGTTCACGCATTCTTTATGGTATTCTTCCGACCTGACGCAAAGAAATATAAGGGAGCAAAGGAAGTGCCTCTTGACGGCTACTATGGTCCTCAGCAGACTGCACCGCAGCCGCAATCTGTCGTAATGAAACAGGCCTCCTGCGAATACTGCGGAGGTGTCTATACCGTAGGCAGCTGCAACGCCTGCCCTCACTGCGGCGCACCTATTCAGCCGCAGGATTACACTGTTCCCGTACATAACGTCACGAGTACAGCAAACACAACAGATACAACAAACACAAACACGCATTAACAATCATTGAGGTATAATATGAACGGCTCAAGAATAACCGATTCACCGATAGGCGCTGTACTGCTTATAATCGGCTCAGTCATAGCGGTTATGGCGCTTGTCTGTGTCATCATTCAGCTTTACAAAAATCATATTTCAGACAGAAGTATGTGTCGTGAAATTTACGGTACAGATAAGCCTGCCAAGCATAAAAGTGTGCCGAAAAAATTAAAGGCTCTCGAAGAATGTTTTCGGGAGCTTGATATTCCGCCGGTTTATTCGTTCACGGGTAATTGCTACTGCGAACATTTCACGATAACGGCGAAACGTGAATTTATATTTTATGTATGCTGTCACACGGTTGGCGGCGAAACGCTTGACAAAAAGCTGTTTTTAAATTCAGAAAAAGCAAGGCGGTACATTTTCCGTGAGGTTATGGATATAGTTCTGAACAGTTACGGAGAAGAAGGGTATCAGGTATACGCTTCAAAGCTCACTGCCGAGGAAAAAGCAATGCTCGGTATATAATCCGCAGGATTTAAGCCGCATATAAACGCAAAAATCCCCTCCGCTTTTGCGGAGGGGATAGCAGACTGTCGATAAACCTCTTGATTATATAAAAATGGGGTCG
>ENA-OPNR01000602-OPNR01000602.1-human-gut-metagenome-genome-assembly--contig:-NODE-602-length-16224-cov-2.854536_pt1 | contig 16224 bp, 16 predicted proteins | sample MGYA00241543_ERZ501783 | MGnify/ENA primary metagenome ERZ501783 (study PRJEB25962, sample SAMEA2042557) | human gut metagenome | biome: human gut; feature: human-associated habitat; material: faeces... | reverse complement strand
ATATTGCCCCCACAGGCTGTCCATCCGCATACCGGGTGAAAATTTCAAGAACAATAGTTGCCTCCAATGGCTCAATTTCATAACGCTGTTCTGCATTAGTGCAATATCCAAATAGGGGTATGCCACCATTCGTTTTGCAGTTTAATGCGTTTTCTTTTTGTCCCCGTCTTATTTTATAGCTCAACTCATCACTATACATTTTTGTTATAGATTTGAGCATTTCCTCTAATAAAATTTCACAGGAATCGTTTTGTGAATGTTCACAAACGGAAAGAACTTTTACACCGCCCACTTTACATTGTACATCCCATAGTCATAAGAGCCGCGAGATACCCGGTCTATCCTATAAACCAAAACCGCTTGAAATTGCTTCTTAGCACTATCGGCAATCATACGTTGGAATTCTGGGCAGCCATCAGATAATCCAGATGGATTTCTGTCAATGTATTCACCAACAACAGTATAGTTGTTCTCCTTGGCAAATTCATGACATGATCTTAACTGCATTTCAATGCTTTCCTCTGCCGGATTTTTATTAGTAAAACGTGCGTAAATTACTACTTTCATTTTCAAAACTTCCTTTCAAATTGAAATTAATATCCCTGTGGATTTTCGTTGTCCAAAGAAACTAGACCACCGAACTGAGCCTTACCACCAAGTGGCTGCTGAGTTACTAATGAGTAAGGACCTGTTGAACGTGCATGAATCTTATCATCAACCAGATGATGGAGCTTTAAGTAGTGCATGAAACCGATTGTTACAGGACTGTCAAAATATTCACCTGTACGTCCGTCACGCAGTCTTACCTTACCGTCACGTCCGATCGGAACACCCTTCCATTCTTCTCTGTGTGCTCTGTTGTCACTCAGATACTGGAATACGTCAGGATTCAGCAGTTCTTTATATTTATCTGTAAATGTTACCATATCTTCCGGATAATCTTCGCCATTTTCCTGTGCAGCTGCCTTTTCACGCTGTAATTCTTCATCGTCAAAAGGTGTATTTGCATAGTCATTTGCCATATCCAGTGTATCCATAATATCATTTTCGTCTGCACCGTCGAATACCGGTGTAGAAATGTTAAAGCCAAGCACCTTTGCTGCAAGACTTAAATGGATTTCAAGCACCTGTCCGATATTCATTCGTGAAGGCACACCCAGAGGGTTTAAGACGATATCAAGCGGACGTCCGTTTGGAAGGAATGGCATATCTTCCACAGGGAGAACTCTGGAAACGACACCCTTGTTACCATGACGTCCGGCCATCTTATCACCTACAGAAATCTTTCTCTTCTGTGCAATATAGATGCGGACAGACTTGCTGACACCCGGTGCCAGTTCATCGCTGTTTTCTCTTGTAAATGTCTTCACTGCCACAACGATACCATATTCACCATGAGGTACCTTTAATGAAGTATCTCTTACTTCTCTTGCCTTTTCACCAAAGATTGCGCGAAGCAGTCTTTCTTCAGCTGTCAGTTCTGTTTCACCCTTTGGTGTTACTTTACCAACCAGAATATCTCCGGCACGCACTTCTGCACCGATGCGGATCACACCGTTTTCATCCAGATCCTTGATAGAATCACTGCTTGCGGAAGGAATATCTCTTGTGATTTCTTCCGGTCCTAACTTTGTATCACGGGCTTCGATTTCATATTCTTCAATATGGATAGAAGTGTATACATCATCACGCACCAGACGTTCACTTAATAATACAGCATCTTCGTAGTTGTAACCTTCCCATGTCATGAAACCGATTAACGGGTTCTTACCTAATGCAATTTCACCATTCTGTGTAGAAGGACCATCTGCGATAACATCGCCTTCCTTCACCTTGTCACCTTTAAATACGATTGGACGCTGGTTATAGCAGTTGCTCTGGTTACTTCTTGAGAACTTTGTCAGCTTATACTCATGTACCTTGCCGTCATCTTCTCTTACAATAATTTTATCAGATTCAGACAAAAGAACTTCACCGTCTGCTTCTGCTACAACGCAGACACCTGAGTCTCTTGCTGTCTTATTTTCAATACCTGTACCAATAACCGGTGCTTCTGTCATCAGAAGCGGTACGGCCTGACGCTGCATGTTGGAACCCATCAGCGCTCGTGTACAGTCATCGTTCTGAAGGAACGGAATCATGGATGTCGCAACAGAGAATACCATCTTTGGCGATACGTCCATTAATTCAATCTGTGTCTTGTCAAATTCAGAAGTTTCTTCTCTGTAACGGCCAGATACAGTATTCTTAACGAAATGTCCTTCTTCGTCAATTTCCGCATTCGCCTGTGCTACATGATAATCATCTTCTTCATCAGCCGTAAAGTACTGTACTTCATCGGTAACACGCGGATTCTTTGGATCGGTTCTGTCTACCAGACGGTACGGTGCCTCTACAAAACCATATTCGTTAATTCTTGCATAAGATGCAAGTGAGTTAATCAGACCGATGTTCGGACCTTCAGGTGTTTCAATAGGACACATTCTTCCGTAATGTGTATAGTGAACATCTCGAACCTCGAAACCGGCACGATCTCTTGACAGACCACCCGGTCCTAATGCAGAAAGACGTCTTTTATGCGTAATTTCTGACAACGGGTTATTCTGATCCATGAACTGTGACAGCTGGGAACTTCCAAAGAATTCCTTAATCGCTGCCGTAACCGGTTTAATGTTAATCAGGGACTGCGGAGAAATACCGCTTAAGTCCTGTGTGGACATTCTTTCCCTGACAACTCTTTCCATTCTGGAAATACCGATTCTGAACTGGTTCTGTAACAGTTCACCGACCGCTCTGATACGTCTGTTACCAAGGTGATCAATATCATCCTTTGTACCAACGCCGTATTCAAGGTGCATATTATAATTAATAGAAGCAATAATATCTTCTACAGTAATGTGCTTTGGAATCAGATCGGCAATGTTCTTGCAGATTGCTTCTTTGATTTCTTCAAGTGATTCATTTTCAGCTAAAATCTGGCTGAGTACAGGGAAGAATACAGCTTCTGTAACACCGAGTTTTCTTGCTTCTTCCTTTGAAATATCAACCCATTTTGTAATATCAACTGCCATGTTAGACAGCACTTTTACTCTCTTTGTTGTAATTGTACCGTCACTGTTTCTTAAATCTACATTTAAGAAGACTGCCGGAACCGCTGCATCCTGAATTGCCTGTGCTGTTTCTCTATCAAGCTTATCGCCTGCCTGTGCAATGACATTGCCCTGTGTATCCACAACATCATCTGCAAGGATATGTCCTGAAAGTCTGCTCTTGAAAGAAAGCTTCTTATTAAACTTATATCTTCCCACCTTTGCAAGGTCATATCTTCTCGGATCAAAGAACATACCTGAAATCAGCGCTTCCGCACTATCTACAGATAACGGTTCACCCGGTCTTAACTTCTTGTAAAGCTCTAAAATACCTTCCTGATAGTTTGTAGAAGTATCCTTCTCCATTGTAGCAAGAAGCTTTGGTTCTTCGCCGAAAATATCAATAATTTCAGCATTTGTTCCGAAACCGAGTGCACGGATCAACACGGTTACAGGAACCTTTTTATTTCTATCTACTTTAACATAGAACACATCGTTGGCATCTGTTTCATACTCTAACCATGCACCACGGTTTGGGATAACCTGTGAGCTGTAAAGGAAAATCTTACCGTACTTATCCTTCTGGATATCGTAATAGATACCTGGTGAACGTACCAGCTGGCTGACGATAACTCGTTCTGCTCCGTTGATAACGAATGTTCCCGTCTTTGTCATAAGTGGAAGGTCGCCCATGAAAATTTCATGTTCGCTGATATCTTCACTTTCCTTATTGTGGAGTCTTACTCTTACCTTCAGAGGTGCTGCATATGTAGCATCTCTTTCCTTACATTCTTCAATAGAATACTTGACATCATCTTCGCATAAAGCAAAGTCAACAAATTCCAGACTCAATCTGCCATTGTAGTCTGCTATTGGAGAGATATCATCAAAAACTTCTTTTAACCCTTCATCCAGGAACCACTGATAAGAGTCCTTCTGAACTTCAATAAGGTTCGGCATTTCAAGAACTTCTTTCTGTCTTGAATAGCTCATTCTCATGCTCTTGCCTGCCTTGACCGGACGCATTCTGTTTTTCTCCATTGACGTTTCACCCCTTGTGTTTATTTTTATATAAAATCTGATATTTTTAATATGCAATGCAATAAAAAAGCATAAGCATACACAATAGTGCATTGTCCATAATAGCATACAGTCACTTGTCTGTCAAGCACTATACATGATAATTTTTACCAGTTTTTCCTTTTTATTACATTTGCGCGCATAATTATGAACATTATAACATTTTCAGAATTGAAAGTAAATTCATTTTCACGAATTACACCGCTGCCGTACAGTATTTCTATAACGTAAAAAACCGGACTCCCGCAGGAATCCGGTTCTTAATTTTATATTGATACTGTTGTGGGTAAAATTACTTAAGAGTAACCTTAGCGCCTTCAGCTTCAAGCTTCTTCTGAATTTCTTCAGCTTCTTCCTTAGAAGCGCCTTCCTTAACAACCTTAGGAGCTCCGTCAACTACATCCTTAGCTTCCTTCAGGCCCAGACCGGTTACTTCACGAACAACCTTGATAACCTTAACCTTCTCAGCGCCAACCTCGGTCAGCTCTACGTCGAACTCAGTCTTCTCTTCTGCTGCTTCAGCAGGGCCAGCTGCTGCTACAACAACGCCAGCTGCTGCAGATACGCCGAACTCCTCCTCGCAAGCCTTTACGAGATCATTTAACTCTAATACAGATAACTCTTTGATAGCATCGATTAATTCCTGTGCTGTTAATTTAGCCATTTTAATTTCCTCCATTTGAAATATTTTGATTGATTGTCAATTAGCTGCAATTATTATTCAGCTGTGGGTGCTGCTTCGCAAGCTGCTGCGCCGCCTTTTTCAGCCAGCTGATTCATAACACGTGCAAAATTGGTGATAGGACTCTGTAAGCTACCAAGCAGTTTGGAAATGAGTACGTCTCTGGAAGGGATGTTAGCGATTGCAGCCATACCCTTAGCATCATAAACAGTACCTTCTACCACACCGGCCTTGATCTCAAGCTTATCAGCAGTCTTAGCGAACTGAGCCAGTACTCTTGCAGGAGCGGTTGCATCCTCGGTAGAGTAAGCCATTGCGCTGGGTCCTTCCAGATACTCGGACAGACCTTCGAACTGTGTACCCTTGAACGCAAAGTTCATCATAGTGTTCTTGTAAACCTTGTAGCTAACTCCTGCCTCACGTAAGCTCTTACGTAACTGGGTATCCTGCTCAACAGTAAGTCCACGGTAGTCTACCAGAACTACAGACTGGGCATCTTTGATACCAGCAGAAATCTCTTCTACTACAGGCTGTTTTAATTCAACTTTTGCCATTTCTTTACCTCCTTATAGATTTTGTGCCGATAAGAAGAATATAAATAGAATCCTGCTCGCAGGATTCTACGCCTGCGGCGAATCGCTTTAGCGATATATTCCACTTCGCCGCAGTGCGATCCTCGCGGAGCGTTTTGCTTTATAGGATAAAATCCTATAAAGTAAAAAAAACTCTCTGTGAAGACACAGAGAGATGATATCATCATACTTATCTCCTCGGCAGGACTTACGCTCGGTCTCCCTTGCACCTGCTGTCTTCGGCATGGTTTTACAACCTCAGATAGAATAGCATGGGAGACCGTGTTTGTCAAGGATTATTTAATAATTTTCTGCATGAATTTCAAAATAGCTCTGGGGATGATTACATACGGGGCAAACCTCCGGTGCCTTGGTGCCTACCACGATATGCCCGCAGTTGCGGCACTCCCATACCTTCACTTCACTCTTCTCGAACACTTTTGCTGTCTCCACGTTCTTTAACAGTTCGCGGTATCTTTCCTCATGATGCTTTTCGATCTCTCCAACCATACGGAATTTCTGCGCCAGTTCAGGGAATCCCTCATTCTCTGCAGTTGCCGCAAAATCTTCATACATATCAGTCCACTCGAAATTCTCACCTTCGGATGCTGCAGCAAGATTTGCTTTGGTATCACCGATGCCGTTCAGTTCCTTGAACCACATTTTTGCATGTTCTTTCTCATTATCTGCAGTCTTTAAGAAAATAGCTGCGATCTGCTCATACCCTTCCTTCTTTGCTACAGATGAAAAATAAGTATATTTGTTACGTGCCTGGGACTCTCCGGCAAATGCCGCCTGGAGATTTTTCTCTGTCTGGGTTCCCTGATATTTGTTCATGGTGTTTTCTCCTTCTCTTTTCATCTACTATACCCTTTGGAGGTAACCTTTATTCTAAAACATACGGTTTCTCCGTTCTTCGAACGTTCGAATTCGTAACCAGCATACCTGCAGGCAGCCAGTTATTGTTTCCTAAGGATAAATGTATTCTATCACAAAAACCGCCTCACTGTAAACAGTGAAGCGGCTCTTTTGCATTCGTTATCTAATTAGATTAGAGATCAGATTAGAACTTTGCTACGCTAACCTTAACGCCAGGTCCCATAGTGCTGGTCAGAGTGATGCTTCTCAGATACTGACCCTTTAATGCGCTGGGCTTAGCCTTTACGATTGCGTCCATAAGTGCATTGAAGTTCTCCTGCAGAGCTTCCTCAGAGAAAGAAGCCTTACCAACGGGAACATGCACGATGTTGGTCTTATCAAGTCTGTATTCAATCTTACCGGCTTTAATATCGTTAACTGCCTTGGTTACATCCATGGTTACGGTACCAGCCTTAGGGTTAGGCATTAAGCCCTTAGGTCCGAGAACCTTACCCAGACGACCTACAACGCCCATCATATCAGGGGTTGCTACTACAACGTCGAAGTCCAGCCATCCTTCGTTCTGGATCTTCGGGATCAGCTCCTCGCCACCAACATAGTCAGCGCCTGCAGCCTCAGCCTCATTGATCTTATCGCCCTTTGCGAATACCAGAACTTTTACAGTCTTACCAGTTCCGTTAGGCAGTACAACTGCGCCACGGATCTGCTGCTCAGCGTGACGTCCGTCACAACCGGTTCTGATGTGAACTTCGATGGTCTCATCGAATTTAGCAGTTGCAGTTTTCTTAACCAGAGCGATAGCATCGTTGGGCTCATAGAATGTAGCACGATCTACCAGCTTGGCAGCTTCGGTATATTTCTTACCATGTTTCATTATTTTACCTCCTAGGTTCCAGCGGCAATATTTTTTTCATTGCCTCCCAAATATTTATAAGTTACTCCTCAACAACAATACCCATGCTGCGTGCAGTACCAGCGATCATGCTCATAGCTGCTTCCAGGCTTGCTGCATTCAGATCCGGCATCTTCATCTCAGCGATCTCCTGAAGCTTAGCCTTGGAAATGGTAGCTACCTTGGTCTTGTTGGGAACGCCGGAACCAGACTTGATGTTGCAGGCTTTCTTTAACAGTACTGCTGCAGGGGGAGTCTTTGTAACGAAACTAAAGCTTCTGTCTGCATATACAGTAATAACTACGGGGATGATAAGATCTCCCTTGTCTGCTGTTCTTGCGTTGAACTGCTTGGTAAATTCAACGATGTTAACCCCGTGCTGTCCAAGTGCAGGACCAACAGGGGGAGCCGGTGTTGCTTTGCCGGCAGGGATCTGTAACTTGATATATCCTTCTACTTTCTTTGCCATTGTGGCACCTCCTATAATGTGGTAATTCGGCGCAGGCTGCCTTGTTGCTCGCCTCCTGCTCCCACTGGAACGACTTCTCGTTCCTTTCATGCTGCCACTCTCTTCACCTTGCGGTTTCTGAGAGTTTTATATTTTATCTCCGGAATTGCCCGTGAGAAAAAATATCCTTGTAAGCTTATTAAAGCTTTCTGACCTCTGCAAAGCTGATTTCCACAGGGGTCTCTCTTCCAAACATTTCTACATTGATCGTAGCTGTCTGTTTGCCATAGTCCAGTTTCTGCACCACGCCGACGGTATCCTTCCACACTCCGGCCACAACAGCAATGCTGTCGCCTTCACCAAAGTCGATGGATACATTCTCGGTCTTAATGCCCAAAGGCTTCATCTCAGCTTCTGTAAGAGGTACAGGTTTACTTCCGGGACCTACGAAACCGGTCACACCACGGGTATTACGAACGACATACCAGGTATCATCGTTCATCTCCATGTTGAGAAGCACATAACCGGGGAACATTTTCTTGGAGACCGTCTTGCGGGCGCCGTCTTTCAGTTCTACGACATCCTGCATGGGAACTCTTACTTCAAGGATCTGTTCTGCCAGACTCTTGTTGTTCTCTATGGTCTTCTCAATATTGGCTTTGACCTTGTTCTCATATCCTGAATAGGTATGGACTACATACCATTTTGCCTCTGCCATACAATCACCCTCGCTCTATAATGATGTTAAGAAGTTTACGCCGTACTGGATAAAATAATCCAGAACCGCAATAATCACACCCACTACAACTGATATTGCAACAACCGCTACGGATTGCTTCAATGTTGATTGTCTGTCCGGCCATGAAATTTTCTTAAATTCAGCTTTTGCGCCTTTAAAGAAACTGGGGCGCTTCTGTTTTTCTGCGGAATCTCCCATTTCGACCTCCCATACTAGAACGGCTGATTATTTGGTTTCTTTGTGCAATGTATGTGTCTTACAGAATCTACAATACTTCTTGGTTTCCATTCTATCAGGATGAGTCTTCTTATCCTTGGTAGTATTGTAGTTACGCTGCTTGCACTCGGTACATGCTAAAGTAATTTTTGTACGCATTTTTCTACCTCCACGTGTTTTCTGATCTCTAAATTTAAGCATAAAAAAAAGACCTAAATCTCATCTCGCTTGGATACTATAACATAATCTGCGGTCTTCGTCAACTGTTTTCCCAAAAATCCCCCTATTTTTCTTGTTTCTTCTTATTTATTATGCTATAATGATCGCATAAAAGTGGGGTATTTGATTTCCCCGTCCCAATTCATCCGCAGGGAAGAAAGGAGATGCCTATGAGTGCTATCATGAACACTGTCTATAATAACTACCTGACCACCTATGCATCAAGACAGATTACAAAATATGACACCCATAAAAAGAGTGAGCTTCGCAGTGTATACAACTCTATCGTAAAGCTGAACAAGGACACTCCCTGGTATCTTCCCACCACCAATAAAGACACACAGCATTATGCCGTGGATCTGAAGGAAAATGCCCGCGAACTGCACAACACCATCGCACAGATCGGCGGACTGGAGACGGATGGACTGTTCCGGAAAAAGAGTGCCTACTCCACAGACGATGATATCGTGGAGGCTTCCTACATAGGCTCCGATACCACCACAGGAGCTTCTCCGGAATTTGATATCGAAGTAAAACAGCTGGCCACGCCGCAGGAGAATCTGGGTTATTTTCTTCCGGATCTGGCAACCACGCTTGCTCCTGCCACCTATTCTTTTGATATTGCGATCACCGATATGAACTATGAATTCCAGTTCAATATTGGCGAGGGTGATACGAACCGGCAGATCACGGAACGCCTGTCCCGTCTGATCAACAACGCGGATATCGGTATCACAGCAGATGTGACGGAATCCGATTCCCGTTACGCACTTCGTCTGACCTCGGATGCTACCGGTGTACCGAACGGCAAGGCCTATCATTTTCAGGTCAGCGATGATCATACCAGCAAGACCTCCGGTGTTGTGGATTACCTCGGACTGAATTATGTCAGTCGTCCTGCCGGCAACGCAAGATTTTTTCTCAATGGTGAAGAACGAACCGCTTCTTCCAACCACCTTACAATAGGAAAACTGTTCGATGTACAGTTAAAAGCCGTCAGTCCGGAGGATCAGCCCACACATGTCGGCCTGAAAACAGATACCGAATCCATCACAGACAATATCATCCAGCTGGTAGGCAGTTATAATGAATTTATTAAAACAGCTTCCTCCTACCTGGAGACACAGTCCAGAAGCAAACAGCTGATTCACGAATTCTCCTCCATAGCTTCCCACTACGGTACTTCTCTGGAAAACATGGGAATGCACCTGCAGGAGGATGGTATTCTATCTGTCAATGATGAAAAGTTGCGGCAGACCGCCGCGGAATCCGGGAATGACCTGTCCGGCTTCAATATACTGAAAGAATTCAGCAGTTCGCTTTTACACAAGAGTGATCAGGTTGCTCTGAATCCTATGGATTATGTAGACAAAAAAATTGTGGCCTACAAAAATCCCGGTCACAATTTTGCCAGTCCCTACATTACCAGCGCTTACAGCGGTATGATGTTTAACAGCTACTGTTGATTCCCTTCCGGGGAATTAACAGTAGCTGTTATTTCATTTTCTGCTTCTGTTTTCTTATTTTGCCTTTTTGGATTTGGCCTTGTACTTATCAATCTGTACAAAATCATCCATCAGCTCCAGAATTTTGTCTCTACCTGTCTGGTTCAGCTTCACGTAGTTCTGCATAACACGGTTTTCCAGAAGCTGTGCTCCCAGAGAAGCATCTCTCTCCAGAGAAGAGAAATCCACCGGGTTCAGGCTCAGCTTGTCACACATCTTGATCACTGTTCCGTACGCCATCCCTTCAATCCCGCGCTCCAATGCAGTCACCAGTGTGCTGTAGGGAATGTTCATCTCCATGGCAAACTGTCTGACACTACGATACTGTCTCAAAATTTCTTTCTTTAAAATCTCCGCCTTAGTCATATTTATTCCTCCACGTGTCCTCCAAAATTGGTACAGCTATAATATACGATTTCCCGTTTTCCATTTCAAGTAAAAAACAGAAAATTAAGAATTTCGACGAATTTTTAACAATATTTTTATATTTCTTTCAATTGATCCAGCCAGATCCTGGCACAGGCATCGGACGGCATCCGCAAATCACCTCTGGGTGACAATGCCACACTTCCCACTTTCGGTCCGTCCGGCAGGCAGGAACGCTTAAACTGCTGTGTGAAAAATCTCCGGTAAAAATTCTTCAGCCACTTGCGGATCGTCGGATCGTCATATTTTCCTTCAAAGGTCTCTCTCGCAATCCGGTAGACCTTGTCCGGTGCATAACCGCACCGCAGCATATAATACAGGAAAAAATCATGCAGTTCGTAAGGGCCTACCAGATCTTCCGTCTTCTGTGCAATGTTCCCCTCCACCGGTGGAAGCAGTTCCGGGCTCACCGGCGTATCCAGCACGTCCTTTAGGACTGCGGTAAGCTCTGCATTATTACAGGTATCGGCATAATAGGCCACCAGATGTCTCACCAGTGTTTTGGGCACTCCGGCATTGACGCCATACATGGACATATGATCTCCGTTATAGGTAGCCCACCCTAAGGCCAGTTCCGACATATCTCCCGTGCCGATGACCAGAGCATTTTCCTTGTTGGCAATATCCATGAGCACCTGAGTACGCTCTCTGGCCTGTCCGTTCTCATAGGTGACATCATGGCACTCCATATCCTGACCGATATCCGTAAAATGTCTGGTGACCGATTCCCGGATATCCACCTCCCGCAATGTAGTTCCCAGCGTCTTCGCCAGCAGACAGGCATTCTCATAAGTCCGGTCTGTTGTTCCGAAACAGGGCATGGTCACTGCAATGATCCCCGACCTCGGAAGTCCCAACAGATCAAAAGTGCGCACTGTCACTAAAAGTGCCAGTGTGGAATCCAGTCCTCCTGAAATACCCAGGACCGCTGTCTTACATCCGATATGCTCATATCTCTTTTTCAGGCCGAAAGCCTGAATGGATAAAATATCTTCACATCTGCGGTTGCGTTCTACCATGTCCTCCGGTACAAACGGGTGTGCAGCGAACTTCCGATCCAGTTTTGTCCCAGTCAGCTGCATGGAAAAAGGAACTGTAAGATAGGGCTTCATCGGTCTCTTTCCGAAGGTACCCATTCGCCTGCGCTCACTGCTTATTTTTAATACATCCAGATCTGTGTAAAGAATTCCCGTAGTAAAACGCGCGGACTGTACCAACAGTGTTCCGTTCTCTGCGATCAGATCATGTCCTCCGAATACCAGATCCTGCGTGGATTCCCCTTCTCCGGCAGAGGTATAGATATAACCGCACAGAAGTCTTGCACTGGAAGCTTTTATCAGAAGGGTACGATAATCATCCTTGGAAACCGTCTCATTGGAGGCCGACAGATTCGCAATGACTGTAGCTCCCATCAGTGCATGCGAGGTAGAAGGCGGCTCTGCCACCCACAGATCTTCGCAGAGCTCACATCCCAATATCAGCTCCGGAAGTTCCTCACACCGGAACAACAGGTTGGATCCGAAAGGAATCACCTGTTTTCCCAGACGATACTCCGTCACCGTTTCCTCTCCCGGTGTGAAATGTCTGCCTTCATAGAACTCCGCATACATAGGGATATTTTTCTTAGGAATCATTCCCAGTATCCTACCCCGGTACAATACCGCAGCCACATTGTACAGACGGCCGTCCTTGTCCACGGGAAGTCCCACCAGAAATAACGTTTCCAACTGTCCGGTCTCTTCTGCAATCGTAAGCAATGCTTCTTTTGCTTTTTCCAACAAAAGTTCTTGCAAAAAAAGATCGTTACAGGTGTATCCGGTAATACATAATTCCGGAAACACTACGATCTTTGCTCCATGCTCCGCCGCTTCTTTTGCCTGTTCACAGATTACCTGCGCATTATAGACCGGATCCGCCACCCGGATCCTGGGTGTGGCGGATGCTACCTTGACAAATCCCTGTTTCATAAGCTTCCTCGCTTTACTGTATACATTACTGGATCATCTGTTTCAATTCATCCACGGTAAAATTATAGTTTTTATTACAGAAGTGGCAGTTCACTTCGATGGTCTCTCCATCATCGATCATGGACTGCAATTCTTCCCTGCCAATGCTGATCAGTGCTTTTCTCACTCTGTCCTTGCTGCAATTGCAGGCAAATTCCACAGGAAGTGTATCGGTGATCTCCAGATCCATTCCGGAAAGCAGTACTTCCAGCATTCCCTCCGGAGTCTTGCCGGCATCCAGCATAGTAGTAACGGAAGAGAGATTCTTGATATTCTCTTCCAGTTTGCTGATCATTTCCTCTTCCGCAAAGGGCATCAGCTGTACAATGAAACCGCCTGCCTGTCTCACGGTATTGTCTCTGTTCATCAATACCCCAAGTCCTACCACGGAAGGTACCTGTTCGGATACGGCAAAATAATAGGTCAGATCCTCTGCAATCTCGCCGGTCTGCAGCTCTATCTGTCCCACATAGGGATCCTTCAGTCCCATATCGCGGATCACGCTTAAAACACCTGCACCTACGGCACCGCCCACATCCAGTTTCCCCTGGGCATTGGCTGGCAGGATCACATCAGGCACATTGGCATAGCCCTTTACGTGACCGTTCATATCTGCTGTAACTGTCAGTCCGCCAATCGGACCATCTCCTTTGATCTGCAGTGTGATCAGTTCATCATCGCCCTTTAACATGCTTCCCATCATGGCCCCTGCGCTGAGTAATCTCCCCAGTGCCGCCGTTACCACAGGACTGGTATTGTGAGATACTCTTGCAGTCTCCACCGTCTCTCTCGTCGTACATGCGAACGCACGGATCTGCGCATTTGCTGCAGTTGCACGTACCATATAATCTTTCATTTATTCCACGTACCTTTCTGTCTACAACTCTTTCTGCTGCTCTTTTGCTACGATATATACTCTTTCACTGGTCTCCGTTACCGCCTCACCGGTATCGGAATCCATGATCTCCAGAATCTTCAGTCCGGCCTGTTCCACCAGTGTCCTCATCTGTCCTACGGTATAACCCCTCTGCAAATGGGTCTCGGTATATCTGTGGAAGGTATCACCCTCTTCCTGGACGAAGATTGTCAGATCATACTCGTTGATCTCTTCTTCCGGATCATAATAATTTTCCCAGATAAAACTGCAATCCTCCCGGTTCTCCGCAATCGTCGTATTGCCGATGACTTCCCGGTATTTATAATCTGTATTAAAATCAAAGATAAAAATGCCACCGGGGTAGAGATAATTGTTCACCAGCCGGAATACCTGCAAAAGTTCCTCTTCTTCCAAAATATAATTGACGGAATCACAGACGCTGATCACCGTACCAACAGTAGAATACAGATCCAGTTCCCGCATATCCTGATGCAGATAGAGGATCTCCGAACCGCTCTCCACCTTTTTCTCCATGGCAATGCCCAGCATCTCTTCAGAATTGTCCACGCCGATGCAATCATACCCTTTTTGGTATAACAGTTCTGTCAAAGTGCCGGTGCCGCAGCCCAGATCCACCACCAGATTCCGCTCGGAATCCAGAATTCCTTCCGCATCCCGCGTAGGTCTGGATACACCATAGGACGCAATCAGCTGATCCAGACGATTGCACCACATTTCATAGGGTGTATTATCCATCAGTTCGTCATATACTCTTGCAAAGTCTGTATAGATTTCTTCCGTATTCTCCATAATTGCAGCATCTCCAGTTTTTTAGAAAATAGTCCCCAGTGCGCCGAATACTCCCATACTGAGCAATCCCATGATCACACCTGCCAGAACCACACCGCACATTACCGCAATGACACTGGACTTGAAATCCATGTCTAACAGACTGGCTGCCAGTGTTCCGGTCCACGCACCGGTTCCGGGAAGGGGAATACCCACGAACAACAACAGCGCCACGAACAGGCCTCTGCCCGCTTTTTCCTGCAGCTTTTGTCCGCCTTTATGTCCTTTTTCCAGGCAGAAGGTAAAGAACTTGCCGATGACCGGCTTGTCAGCTCCCCATTCCAGCACTTTTCTTGCAAAAAAGAAGATAATAGGTACCGGCAGCATATTTCCCAGAATACAGATAATATAGCTGGGAAGCAAAGGAAGATTCATTCCAACCGCAATAGGGACAGCACCTCTCAGCTCGATCAGAGGAACCATAGATACCAGGAAAATCATCAAATATTTTTTTAACATGTGTTTACTCCAATTCTTTTAATTTATTTATGCCCGCTTTTCCAGATAATTTTTCAAAAAAGCGATCAATCGGTTCATTTCCTCATCCGTACCGACAGTGATACGCAGGGAATTGGCAATTCTCGGTTTATTCCAGTGTCTGACATAGATATCTGCCGTGCGAAGTGCCCGGAACAGTTCTTCCCCGGGAACTTCCTTATGAGAAGCAAAGATAAAGTTTGCCTTGGAATCCGGGAAAGCAAATCCCAGGCTCGTCAGTTCCTTCTTGATCCGCTCTCTGGTAGCTGCGATCTTTGCCGTAGTGGCCTTGAAATAAGCATCATCCTTTACCGCTTCCACGCCCATGACCTGGGAAGGCAGGTTCATGGTATAGGAGTTGAAGGAAAACTTCACATCGTTCAGATAGTGTATCAGCTTCTCATTACCGATACAGAAGCCGATACGCATTCCCGCCATGGCTCTGGATTTGGAAAAAGTCTGTACTACCAGAAGATTCTCATATTTTTTAAGCAAGGGCAGTGCACTTGTGCCTCCAAAGTCCACATAAGCCTCATCCACGATCACTACCACGTCCGGATTGGCCTGTAAGATTTCTTCGATCATTGCCTGGGACTCTTCCACACCGGTAGGTGCATTGGGATTCGGGAAGATCACACCGCCGTTGGGCTGTTTGTAATCTTCAGGGTTCATGTGCCAGTTCTCATCCAGCGCACAGGTATGATAAGGAATCCGGTACAGATCCGCCCATACATCATAGAAGGAATAAGTCACATCCGGGAACAGGATCGGCTTTCCGCTGTTGAAAAATGTCAGAAATGCCATGGATAATACATCATCGGATCCCACACCTACAAATACCTGTTCCGGTTTCACACCGTAATATGCTGCCAACTCGTCCACCAGGGGCTGCGCATTTGAATTCGGATATAAACGCAGTGCCGCACTCTCCATATTTTCTGCTGCCTTCCGCACTCCCGGGGCAGGAGGATAAGGACACTCATTCGTATTCAGCTTGATCATGTTCGGGCGGTTCGGCTGCTCTCCTGCCACATAAGGAACCACCTTACGTACGTTTTCTTCCCACTTCATGTTAATAACCATGCCTTTCTCAAAACCTGCAAGCTTTCAGAGACTTTCGTCCCTTGTGCAGGCACAAATTTGCGTGTGAAAAATTTATTTTCAGTTATCTGTTTGTTCATTCTGTCGATGTTTTAATTCTTCCGCATAGCTCCTCGCCTGTGCAGGAAGTCCCAGATGTTCGTAACACCGGATCAGCCCCTGTAAAG
>ENA-OPNR01000584-OPNR01000584.1-human-gut-metagenome-genome-assembly--contig:-NODE-584-length-16527-cov-2.200158_pt1 | contig 16527 bp, 8 predicted proteins | sample MGYA00241543_ERZ501783 | MGnify/ENA primary metagenome ERZ501783 (study PRJEB25962, sample SAMEA2042557) | human gut metagenome | biome: human gut; feature: human-associated habitat; material: faeces... | reverse complement strand
CCCCGCCATAATTGTGTCTGTCTGAAAATCGGGGAGTATTATATCTTTGGGTATTTCCATTTTATAAGAAAGGGAAGCACCGGCAACGTCTTTAGTGTAAGGCATCAACGCCATACCGCTCAATGTACGTCCCATATAAGGAATAACCGTCCATTGTGCCTCGGCAGCGTCCTTCTTCTCAAAATAGTGTTCGGCTTCCATTGCCACTACACCGTCCGAGGATTTGAAAACATATCCCCCCACAGCATTTTCCGGTTCTTCGATGCGATATACCTCCGGCTGCTTATCTGCCGGGAAATTATCATTCCACGAAGTATAACCGATGTGCTTCTGTATCATCATGTTTTTCCATTTACCTCCCGACATCACATTGTTGTAGTCATCGCACAAGTCCTTGTCACGCTTAAAAGTCTGTTCAACCTTGTCGGCCCAATAATTTGCCTGCGGATTATTCTCCTTGTAAAGCTTATGGTTCATAGCTTGCGCATAGTACATCTCATACAAATTGGCCATTGCCTGCACAGGGAAAAGAATCAGTTGCTTATAAGCATCCTTATATTCCGGTTTGAGTGCCGTATACTGGCGCAACGCTTCCGCTTCGAGCTTAATAAACTCATCAGAAACCTGCTTCCACTCTCCGGTCTCCAGATTGTAAGTCTTGCGGTCAAGCATTTCAGCAGTAACTCTACCGGCATATTTGCTATATAAATTCAAAATGCGCATAGCCTCGTCCGCCTGCTCTTCACCAAACTGCTGGGCGCAGAATTGACGTGGATGATCCAACAGGTTATCAACCGTATAGCGTTTGGGATTCCAAGCCATGTCGAGGAATAAAGTGATGGGATATTCCATCGGTTTCAAGTCGCCGACGTTAAGTACCCACAGCTTGTCAACTCCATAATCGTAGGTCAGCTGCAATTGTTCCCACATATTCTGAATCGGAGTCACATTGAGCCATTTTGTGTTTCGGGGTGCTCCCACATAGTCCACATGATAATAAATACCCCAACCTCCGGGACGTTTTCTTTCTTCCGGATTCGGCAAACGACGTACGTTTCCCCAATTATCATCGCTCAACAGCATAATCACATCATCGGGTACTCTGAGCCCCATGTCATAAAAACGCTGCACTTCTTTATACAGAGCCCATACCTGCGGACGTTTTTCCGGAGCCTTCCCCGTCACTTCCTTAATAATGCGCCGTTGGTTCTTGAAAATCTTTTCCATTAAACGCATATTCTCTTTGTCGCGCGATACATATTTATCATCCTCTCCTTCTTTTCCACCCATAGGTGTATCGCCATCTCCCCGCATACCGATAGTTATCAAGTCCTCCGTATCAACGGCACGTTCAATGCCTTCACGAAAAAAGCGGTCAATCACTTTCTGGTTGGAAGCATAATCCCATGCGCCATACTCTTTACGTTTTCTCGCCCACTCCTGATGATTGCGTGCCATAGGTTCATGATGGGATGTACCCATAATGACTCCCATTTCATTGGCCGTCTTGCTGTTTTCCGGATCATCCGCATAGAAGCTCCAACCCCACATCGCAGGCCACATAAAGTTACCACGCAAACGCAAAATAAGTTCAAACACACGTGCATAGAAACGATGATCGCCATAGTTCGTGCCATAAGTATGTTTCACCCAACCTGTCAAACAAGGGGCCTCATCATTCAAGAAAATGCCACGATACTTCACAGCCGGCTCGCCCGCCGTATAGCTTCCACGAACAATAGACAAATTCTACTGAGGAATCACCGGTACATCAGCCCAGTCATACCAAGGAGAAACACCTATCTGCTCTGAAAGCTCGTATACTCCGTAAATTGTTCCGCGCTTGTCACTTCCTGCAATGACCAACGCTTCTTCCACCCCCTTTAAAGGAGCCGGCACTACCGTCATCAAATATTTTTCATTCTTACCGTTCAGCAATGAAGCGTCTATCTTCTTCGATTTCACCAGTTCTTTGATATAACGGCTTTTAAGAGTGCCCACTATAACCATACGCTTGGCACCCGGCTCGAACTGCAAATCAGCAGTCTTACCGGTTACCAGCTTAAAATCGTTCTGAAGATTTTTTGCCGCTATCATCACACCGGCATCTTCCTGCTCATCTATCAATATGGCATTGGGCGCTCCATTTTCCACAAGCGTAAAACGGTCGGAAGCCAATTGGCTAAAGGTTATCCCCTTATTATCTATGGCCCCTGCATTCAAACACAAAACGGAAAGTAATAACAGCCCCAAACTTTTTTTCATTTTCATAATGTGAATTCTTTATTTATCATATGTAACAGTGAGGAATTTACAGTTCCCCCTTAATTCATAAACAATTATTTATGTTTACAGCGCATTATCAATTCAACGTAGCTCTTTCAAACATATATTCCTTACCGGGTTCTGTCTCTACATCGTACTCGTAAACCTTATAAAGTACGGGCAACTGAAGCGTATTCAAGCTCTTCGATTTCAGAGGTGCCGCAACTTCAGCCGGTGCATATAGCATATTCGGACAATCGCCTACCGCCGGTTTCAAGCCTTCTCCCTTTAAAGGAACATAACTGCGAATACGCAACATACCACCAATACGCGAATGTACTTTAGCCTTAAGCAGTTGCGCTCCTTCCCATTGCATGTCAACAACAAAACCGCCACGAGCTACCAAACCACTGATACTTCCTTCATTCCACTCCTCCGGCAAAGCAGGAAGCAATTGTACTGCCCCATCATGGCTTTGCAGCAACATTTCAGCCACACCTGCCGTATAGCCGAAATTACCGTCTATCTGGAAAGGAGGGTGTGCATCAAACAAATTGGGATAGGTACGGCCTTCGGGAAATTCCCGCATTTTGTCGTCGCCCGGAAGAATACGAAGCATGTTCTTTATAATTTTATAAGCATGATTACCGTCGAGCATACGTGCCCAGAAGTTTATTTTCCAACCGATACTCCAACCTGTCGCAGCGTCACCCCGTTGCAAAAGTGTGTTTTTAGCTGCTTGAAAAAGTTCGGGATGAAGCCGCGGTGATATCTGGTTACTTGGATACAAACCATAGAGATGTGAAATATGACGATGATCATCACGAGGATTATCAGCATCTATCAACCATTCCTGAAGCTGATTATGACGTCCTATCTGCATAGGCGGCAACTGCTTGAAAGCAACAGCCAAGGAATCTTGATATGCCTGGGACTCACCTAATATACGGGCTGCGAGCATTGTATTATAAAGTGCATCGAAAGCTATCTGATTGTCCATAGTACATCCTGCAGTAATGGAAGAACCGGCATACCCATGTTCAGGCGATACAGAAGGAGCTGTTACCAACCAACCGTTCTGAGGATGTTTCACCAAATGGCTCAAATAAAAATCTGCCGCGCCTTTCATTACCGGATAATAGCGGCGCAAAAACTCTTTGTCACCGGTGAAAAGATAATGCTGCCATAAGTGCTGTGTAAGCCAAGCCCCCCCATTGGGCCACATTCCGAAATAGGCAGCATCTATCGGCCCACAAGCACGCCACAAATCTGTATTGTGATGAGCCACCCAGCCACGTGCTCCGTAAACAGTTTCAGCAGTTTTCTTGCCGCTTACGCTCAAATCGCTAACCATATCAAAAAGCGGTTGGTGGTTTTCCGACAAGTTTGTCACTTCGGCAGGCCAGTAATTCATTTCCGTATTAATATTGATCGTATATTTACTGTCCCAAGGAGCATATACGCTATTGCACCACAAACCTTGCAGATTAGCAGGCTGTCCACCGGGTTGCGAAGAAGAAATAAGCAAATAACGACCATACTGAAACATCAGTGCCATAAGGTTCTGGTCCTTTCCTTCACCAAAAGCAGCAACCCGTTTATCTGTCTCCAACGTAGATGTTTCGGTAGAAGGTATGGAGAACTTCACACGATCGAACTGCTTCTTATAGGCAGCTATATGATTGGCCAGAGCTTGCTCATACGGTATTTTTACAGCACGTTTCAGGCTGGTAGAAACGAGTTTTGAAGCATTACCGCTCACATCATGATAGTTCACGAAGTTCGTCGCAGCAGATATGTAAAGAGTCGCTACGGTAGTTTGGTTTACAACCACAGATTCATTCGACTTTCCGGACTTTCCATTATGTTTCACCAATACCCTGCATTCGGCATTTAATGCCGCAGGAATCCCTTCCTGCTCCGCACCTTCACATTTCACTATCAGTTCATTTCCCTTAGCCGTTACCGCATGTTTCAATGGTGAGTTATAACTCAAATCAAAGTTCAACGCTTTCGGCTTATCAGCCTCCATGCGTACAACAATTACATCATCGGCAAACGACGAAAAGACCGTACGTGTATATGTCACCCCATCCACCATATATCGGGTAACGGCTACGGCATTTTCTATATCCAGTTCACGATAGTAGTTTTCAACATTCTTATGTTCCGGTTGGTTTATGAACAAGCTGCCCATGGTGAGAAAACGCATACCATGCTGTCCGGTGAAAAAATTCTCATCTATCATTTTTTGTGCTTCCGACAGACGGTTGGCGAACACAAGCTCACGCACTTTAGCCAAAGCCTCTTTTCCTTTCGGATTGTCATTGCTATAAGGACCGCCTGCCCAAAAAGTTTCTTCATTCAGCTGAATTTCTTCCTTATCTGTACCACCGTAAACCATAGCGCCCAAACGAGAGTTACCCACCGGCAACGCTTCTACCCAGCGATGTGCCGGTGCCGAGTACCATAATTTCATCCGAGTTGCTTCCTGCTTGTTCACCAATGCCCTATATCCCAACAACTGCAACATTGTTTCAGCATAACGTGCACCCAACATGCGGTATCCACGAGCGGTAAAATGCAGATTATCCCCTGCTGCCGGACGGCAGATGAAACGACATGCGCCGTTGGGATTACCTGTGGCAGTGTATCTATGATTTCATTCATACTTGCACAAATACCCTTTTGGTCGGCATGTACCACTTCTCCGGCCAAAAGAGGCACTTCCTCCGCTTTCAGATTTAAATCAGCCAATAAGTTTTCATAAACGCCTTTCAGTTTTTCCGGCCATTCCCTGTCACCTGTATTTGATTCCCCCTGATGCACCAGAATACCTTTAATCACCCCGTCTTTCTGTGCTTTCTTAGCTAAGTCTACCAACCAAGCATACGGATTATTATCATAAGACTTCACGATATTTTTCAGCCAACCCGGTTGAGTAGCAATATGTTCTGCACAATTCTCTTTATCGAACAGTTCAATACGACATCCCCCGATAGCCACATTGATAACACCCACTTTGACATTCGGTGGCAGATTATCCACCATAGTACGTCCAAAATAGTCGCAAGGGGTCAGTCCCGTATGGCAACGAGACAATGGAGGAAGAGCCTTATACCACTCTCCTTTTACCCTTCCGCGCTCAGGACAATCCACAGCAGACATCATCAAGAAACGTTCGCTTATTCCTATGCTATCCTGCGGTTCCACGCGTGCGTTGCCTTCCATATTAGATTGCCCGAAAGCCAAATAAATATGAAAGTCCTTATCTTGCGCGTACATAGCTGAGCAGCTCCCTAAAAAAAGGCATACCAGCAATAAATCAATCACTCTGTTTTTCATTTCTATTTTTCAATTTTATAATAATTAATGTCCTTGAGGAAATATAATCCGATAGTTCCCGCTCAAATGCATAAAAGCAAACAAACGAAGTAGTCCGTCATAATAAGCGTCAAAATAACCGTCATCGTAAGGCACGTGTTTGACATTCCATAAACGATCGACAAACTCCCGGCTCTTATCATGTGTACAAACCAATGAGACCGCAGCAGTAGTAGCAACCAGTCCCAAAGAATGTCTCAATTTCTTATACCCTCCGGCACCCAGCAGTTCTGTCACCGTTGTACCATCTACATTGTATTGATCTACAAAGCTATCTATACCTTGGGAATAAAAAAAGTTTTGTATCTTATTTCCATATTCTTGCTGCCATTTTCTGTCCGCACATGCCCATGAATAATCCAATGCTATATTCATAGGTACACGCCATGAATCAAAACGAAAAGCATCTCCTATAACCCGTTTACTGCCAAGCAATGTGCCATCATAGTTATTATAATCAGGATTAAGCCCTGTTACAGGGTGAATACTTTTATGCAAATATTCACGACTTTTCCGGGCACACGCCCGCCAGAATTCGCTCCTGCCGTCTTCTGCCCACCTGGCCCATACCTCATAAAATGCGGGAACATGGTAAGAAGGATCCGTAAACCTTCCTCCAAAAGGATCCGGCGTAAATGTTATCAACTGATGTTCCAAATTAATCAAAGGGGCAACACGCTCCATACCTATTTTCTGCATCGAGCAATCCAATATGTTTTGAGCCTCGGCAAGATAATTAATTCCCGTTGAATTACCCCAACGATTAGAAGCAAAAATAAGTGATGTTACATAATAAAGTTCCCCATCGGACGCCGGTCCTTGAGCATTACGCGTGCCGTCCGTCTTACAGCTCCATGCAAAATAACCTTTCAGCGGTCCCTCCTGATGCTGCATATATTTCTTGCCCCATCGCCACAAACGATCAAAAATATCTTTCCTATCAAACTGAACGGCAATCATCAATCCATAAGACATTCCCTCTGTACGTACATCATGATTTTTTATGTCGCTGATATAAGCCATTGAATCCCCCACTTCAAAATAGACCTTATCCGGTCCATAAAAAACACTTTCGAATACCGATTTCAACTTTTTATCAATGTCCTTTTGCTTATAGCCCAATTCCGCAAAGAGATTACGATAGCGTCTCGTTGCAAAAGCACCTTTGGTATAGGGCAGCCTCTCTTCGCCTAAACGTTCTATCTCATTTGCCCAAGGCATCCATTTCAAATAGTCCACATCCTCAAACATATCCGCTTTCGAAACAAAGGTATCTACGTCTGTTTTACCCAACAGAAATTTATCAATAAAAGCTTCCACTTCCGGATACTGACTCTCCGGCAACATACAATGCATATGACCTCCCTGAATAGAAAAGCCCATACGATCTTCTATGCCAAAAGCCTTCCATACCATTCGTGCAGCCTGACAAGATACGTAGTTCGACTCTTCTGCCAACCATTCATAATCTGTATTTCCAAGTACCAGCAAAGCACGAGGAGCAATCAATGCTGCCAGTTCATGATGATCAATCGGCAACCGATTTACATTCTTACCTGCAAACTGGCGCATACTCTCCAAAAACCATGCATAACTGGTACGCCCCAAAGTTTCCACATTTCCTAAGGTTTCCGAAACACGCCAAGCATCAACCCCTCCGCCTCCGGGTTCTTGGGCGATAGTCAACGCAATACGCTCATCAAAAGCACCTGCAAACAATGCCATTTTACCGGCAAATGAACAACCGGATACTGCCAAATGTGAAAGATCGATACGCGATTTTTTTCCAACCTTTTCCAACCCATCAATCAATCGGCTGATCCCCCATGGCCATGCACAGTAAGCCCCCATATCCGTTTGATCTGGATATAAACGATTTATCGGCTCATTACCACGCTTTTGTGTATGAGACATGACCTGTGTGAAATTAAATGTAATCTGTGCGATTCTCCTTTTATCAAACAACTGTACCGGAAGAGAACCTGTGGGTCTGCCAATCCCAATAATAGCAGGAAAAGGGCCATTGCCCTCAGGATACTTGATAGGAGCCGTCAATAGCAGCGTCTCACCATTCTCATGTACAACAACCCGCAGCGTATCGTTAATTAAAGTAGCCTCTATACTATCCTTTGAGACAACCGGCTTCATCCCCAATTCATAATGTTGTAATTGACGGGCTATCTCAAAACGATGACGTTCCCAATCCTTGAAGTCTGTTGAACGCCCGCTTCCATCAGCCCATGCAAAAGGATCCGGAAGAGTAGTTATCTCCGGCAATTTGTCTATTGCAGGCATCTCGGAAACACGAAAGTTGTCATTTGCACATTCTTTGTCATAGACCAAAGGTATCGCTGTTTGCCCGAAAGTCGTCATCTGAGATAATAACAAAGCAACTAAAGTAATTCTCATTTTTTTTGTGTTTGCCATAATATGTAATTTTTTAAGGTAACATGCCTCTACTTTTTAAAGAAATGATATAGCAAGGGAATATCAGCCAATTATCACCATTCCGCCATTGCAAGGAATAGTGATTTGCACTTCTTGCCTTTTGTTTAATTTTACAGTCTGCAAATCTCCCTCTAAATCTTTATTATCGCTATAAACTTTCACTTCTTTTCCTGCTTCAATCATAGGAAGTTTTACTTTTAACTTCAATGGCTCTTTTTGCGCATTTACTCCGGCAATGTACCAAGTATCCGCATGGCGACGGGCAAGCAGTATGTATTTTCCCGGATAACCGTCGATAAACTTCACCTCGTCCCAAACTGAAGGAACGGTCTTCATAAAGTCCATAGCCCAAACAGGGGCATCAGTCAAATTATTAGGAGCTAAAGCGAAATGCTGTACAGGACTTTGAAATAGGACAGCCGTAGCCAATGCAAACACATCGGAAGTAACACGACGGCTGCCACCCGGTTTATTCCCTGCATTATAATATTTATTCAAAGCGCTGCCACCAAAATCCATACTTCCCACCGTATTGCGTATAAACGGGTGTAAACAAGCATTGAATGATTCAGCATCACAACTGCCCTGAGAGAAATGCAGATTTTCACTGGCAAGTACAGCTTCACAAGCTACAAAATTAGGATACATCCGTTCCCATCCGCGAGGTAGTGTACAACCATGGAAAATAACCATCAGTCCATAATCATTGGCATCTGCAAGAATATCTTCATAAAGCTGCATGGTTACCTGCTTGTCACTGCCGATAAAATCAACTTTTATTCCTCGTATACCTATACTTTGCATCCATTTCATTTCTTTCCGGCGCATAATTGTATTATTCATAATGCCTCTCGGAGATTGAGGAGCATCATTCCAATACCCGTTGGAGTTATACCAAAGATAAAGTGCCACCCCTTTAGATGCAGCATAATCAGCCAATTCAGCTATCTTGTCCCGTCCTACCCAGCTATCCCATAGCGCATCGACCAATACGGAACTATAACCCATATCCGCACTAAAGTCAATATAGCGTTTTTGTTCATCATAGTTCATGCTATTATCACCACCAATAATCCAACTCCATGTACCGCATCCATACTGGAATTCCTGCGAAGCTTCATATAACGGTTTTACCACATCAAACATAACAGTAGTTTCCACTATTGGCGCCAATGTTCTCCCAACAGTGACAGTACGCCAAGGAGTTTCACCCGGCAAGGACATACCCGGTGATACTGTTCCATTTCCATTATATTCACCTTCTTGTGGAAAACCGATTGTGTACAATCCATTTTCTTTTCCCAACAAGCGGCTTCCGCAATAAGCGCTACTTACTCCGGTTTCTGAAATCAATACCCAACCTTTATCTTCATTCTTGAACAGACAAGGAAAAGTATAACCATTCCCCCAACCGTTCTTCCCCATCACATCGTCCACTGTATAACTTGTTTCATAACTAGGAGATGTCCTTGCAAATCCCCCCATCGGCGCTGCCTGCGGACAAAGGAAAGTCGTACTGCCCTTGGGAAGCACAAATCCTGTAGCCTCTTTCTTTACAATACAACACAATGTATTGCCTTGTGGATAAATCCGATATTTAAATGCTATGTCATGATTGCTAACTTGAAAAACGATATCATATATCTTTTTCCCTTCTTTGGAGAATGTGTAAGTCTGCACATTTGCCTGATATTGCGGATTACTATTCTTAATCGTAAGAAGCTGATATTCTTCATTGACAGATGAAAGCTGACCAACGTTAGTTAATGCCATCTGCTGAGTAAAGTCCCCAAGATTTGTTTCGATTCCTAATGGAGATTTCTGAAGGAAAGTGACACCTTCATATAACACACTGTAAGAAGGCATTCCCCCTTCATCCGACACAATAACACACAATTTCCCGTCCGGACCATACAACTTACTTTCTTTGCCAAATGCAAACGTACTTACCCAAACGAACACACAAAAAAACAAGATATGTTTTACCATTTTCTTTTAGATTAATTCTTTAGTCAACTATATATTTGCAAAGAAAAGCATCCTTTATCAAATTGCATTCTGACCATGTTTCAGAAACTTTCGCCTATGTTACAAATTGGCTTCTTTTACGCATATACTTCTTCTAAAAGCATTAAAATTCATCATAAAATCATATTTCGTCAAAAACTTTATAGAAATTATCAGGCATAACGAAAGTTTCCATAAATTTGCCCTTAATAGAAAACACGCAATATGAAACACATAATCACTATATTTTTTATATTTCTTTCATTACCTGCCATCGCAGAGAAATACTGTGTTTTTACTCCGATCAAGGGGACAGAAGGTTTGGGTGGAAACAGAGTACGCAACATTACCCAATTACCGGACGGTCGCATGATGATAATCACCGAAGGCTTATTAAACCTATACGACGGAACCGATTTCAATTATTTACACTATAATCAAAAACATTTTTGCCCATTGTCTGCATATTCAGGTTTCCATCACGAATACATAGATTCCCACGGATATATGTGGATCAAGAACCAATATCAACTTATGGTTGTAGATATAAAGCATGAATGTCTTGTGGAACAACCGGACAGCCTACTCGCCACATGGGGCATCAGTTCCCCTATAAAAGACTTCTTTATGGATAAGACTAAAAATATATGGATTATAAATGATAAAGACGAATTAATCCTTGTAGACAAAGACAATATGAAGGCAAAAACATTTTTGCCTTATGCATCTTCAACAGGCAACACTACCGACCAGCTCTATGATCTTGGTGTACTGGAAGACCAATTATACCTTTTTTACCGTTCCGGTTTATTGATTTGCTATAATCTTAAATCACATCAAGAAATATACAGACAAAAGCTACCGGATGAACTCCCTGAAGGGAAATACGAAAATACTTCCTATGTAGTACCCGGTAACAATACTTTTTATCAATTGCGTAACGGAAACAAAGGAGGAGTAATGCTGAATTACGATATAACAAGAAAAAAATGGAATATTGTATTTCAGACTGACTATCGGCTAAACAGCCTGTCTATCGATAAAGACAATAGCATATGGATCAGCTGTTATATGGGATTATGGAACATTGATGCCGGACTGACAAATAAACAATATATACCTAACCTCAAATTAGTAGACGGGCGCACTATAAATACAGAGGTGAGCACACTCTATAATGACAATCAAGGAGGTATGTGGTTAGGCACTTTGGACCGGGGAATACTCTATTATCATCCTAATCGTTTCCGTTTTCAAAATATAGGTAACAGTTTGTTTCCAACCGCCAAAGACGTAAATATATCCGTAACATGTTTTACAACAGATCAAAAAAACATATTAGTAGGCACGAAGAAAGGCCTGTTTTATTATACTCTTGCCGACGGCAATTTAATCTCATACTCACAGGAATTATCCACTATCCATTGCAATGTTTTACTAAAAGATAGCCAGCAACGCATCTGGCTGGGAACTACCGGACAAGGGTTAATTTGTATAATGCCAAACGGCATAATCAAACAGAATATATTACCCGGACACACCATCCGCTCCGTCATAGAACTGTCAGACGGAACGCTATATTTATGTATCGACAATCAAGGGTTCGGTAGGTTTATCCCTGCCACTGAAAAATTTGAAAAAGTTACAGAAGTGCCTGAAATAAGTACTTTTACAGTTTACCAATTGATTTCCTATAAAAAAGACTGCTTAGCAGGTATCGGACAAAAAGGCTGGTTTATCTATAATTACAAAAAGAAAGAATACCGCTTTTTCCCTACTTCCCATATATGTAATTCTATCCTAACAGATAATCAAAAACAAATATGGATTGGCCTGGAAGACGGATTATTGCTATGGAACCCGAATACCGAACAACAAAAAACGTTCTATACAACTGACGGATTAGTCAACAATTCCATACGGTCCATTATTCAGAGTGAAGATAATATAATTTGGCTATCCACTTCCAATGGGATAACACGTATTACAGCAAATAATCTTCAAGAACCATTATCTTATTCATTTGCCAATTTCAATCAATATGACGGTGTAATAACGGACGAGTTCTGCGAACGCTCCGTTTTTATAGCAACCGACGGTACAATTTATTGGGGCGGTATCAATGGCTTTAACAAATTCACAATATCTCCGACTGTAACAGACAAACCATATTCAAGTCCCCTATTTACTGGATTCAAATTATTAGGAGAACAAGTAGAGAAAGGCAAAAATTACAATGGTAATCCAATATTGTCTCAACCTATAGCTCAGACTAAGGAAATCACACTAAAACATAACCAGAATTTCTTTTCTTTAGAATTTTCCGCTTTAAATTATATTAATCCCACACAGACGTACTATCGTTACCAGCTAACAGGCATTGATCATTCTGAAAGAGAAATCCGTTCTTCTGCCGGCAAAGGACATGCCACCTATACCAACATTCCACCCGGAACCTATACTTTTCGGGTACAAGCAGCCGATAATAATGAGATATGGTCAAATAAATATGCAGAAATGAAGATTACAGTAAAAGCTCCATTCTGGAAAACGACATATGCTTACATATTTTATATTCTGCTCATCTCAGGAAGTATCTTACTCTTCATCCTTACATATATACGACGCAAGCGCCGGAAGCTGTTGCGTGACCAAAAAGAAAAATTGGATGAGATGAAAACTACTTTCTTACAGAATGTCAATGAAGAATTGAAAGAGCCTGTCAACCGAATAATATCCCCTTTAGACAGTATGCTGAAATATATGAATGAAGGGAAAGACAAACTGCAACTTGAGGAGATCCGAAACCATGCCACAGAACTGAAAAAACTAATCAACCAGCTTTCAGAAGGTATACTTTCCCCTTTATCATCGGATGAGAATGAATGGACACAAGAGGAATTACTGGTTAACATGCGCCAATTACTGGAACAGCAAGAGAAGCGGAAAGAGCAGCTCAAAACAGCTCCAAAGCCAGTCTCCGACAATTCTTTACTATCGGTTGCCGATGAAGCTTTTCTTCGTAAAGTGCTGCAATATATAGAACAAAATCTCGATAATCCCGAATATTCAGTGGAAGTCTTGAGTCGTGATATGGGAATGGACCGCACCGGACTATATCGAAGATTGATTTCAGTGGTAGGAAAAACACCTACTAATTTCATCCGATCCATCCGCCTAAGACGTGCAGCCCAACTCCTGAAAGAAGGCTACACTGTTGCCGAAGTTGCCGACCTTGTTGGATTCAACACTTCCAGTTATCTAAGTAAATGTTTTCAGGAAGAATTTGGCATGCGGCCTTCCCAGTACATAAATCAGTGGAAAAACCGATAAACCGCCCTATTTTTCAACGAGAGTGTTGCTTTCCGCAACATTTGTAATCAACCTCCAAGTAGTTTCAGCCTACTTTTGCAGTATTATTCAAACATAAAAACAAAGTATCATGAAAAATGCAAAAGTGGGAATTAACGGAATATTTTTTCTAATATCCGACCGGGTAGCCACACCCCCAAAAAGTATAATACATAATAAAAAACTACTCAAAGCCCAATCTGTGTAAGTTTAAATAATATAAACATATAACATATTATCAATATGAGAAGAAGTATTATCATCATGGCTTTATGCCTGCTCACGTCATGGACATGGGCACAAGAATTCCAGAAAACCACATCGGGTATTAAAACTACTATTTCCGGAAAACAAACCGATATAGAAATTCAGTGGTTCGGTCCCAATACCCTTCGTGTTTTAAAAACGCCCCAAGGCAAAAGCGTTAAAAAAGAAAGTCTTTCTGTCATTGCCCAACCTCAAAACTCCGGTATTAAAATTACTACTCCCGGAAATGGCTGTATTGTCATGAAAAGCCAAACGCTGACAGTGATTCTTAACCCCCAAACAGGTATTATTACTTATGCAAAGCCTAATGGTGACGCATTACTTATTGAACAAGAGAATGTCAAGGCTTTTACTCCTGTTAACGATGCCGGACGCTCCACCTATAGCGTTTATCAAGGCTTCACAACAAGCAAAGAAGAAGGTCTTTACGGACTCGGACAGTTGCAAAATGGGCAAATGATGCAACGTGGCATGACTAAGCATCTGGTCCAAGGCAATGTGGAAGACGTTTCCCCATTTTTCCAATCTACCAAAGGCTACGGAGTGTTCTGGGACAACTACTCAGGTACAACCTACACCGACAACGAGCAGGAAACCTCCTTCTGTTCCGAAGTTGGCGATTGCATAGACTATTACTTTATGTATGGCGGTTCGGCCGATGGAGTTATAGCCGAAGTACGTGCATTGACCGGTGATGTACCGATGATGCCTCTATGGAGTTATGGTTTCATGCAGAGTAAAGAGCGGTATAAAAGCCAGGAAGAAACAGTAGGAGTCGTGAAAAAGTATCGCGAGTTGGGGATTCCCCTGGATTGTATCATTCAAGACTGGCAATACTGGGGGCACAATTATCTTTGGAACGCTATGGATTTTCAGAATCCTGCTTTCAGTCGTCCCAAAGATATGATTGACGAAGTACATGCCCTGAATGCCCGTATGATGATTTCCATCTGGTCCTCATTCGGCCCTGCTACCAAGCCTTACAGAGCTTTGGATAAAGAAGGATTACTCTTCGACATCGAAACCTGGCCGCAATCCGGTGTTGACGGTTGGCCGCCCAACTTGGAATATCCCTCCGGAGTACGTGTATATGATGCTTACAGTCCCAAGGCCCGCGATATTTATTGGGAACATCTCAATAAAGGAATCTTCCAACTTGGCATGGACGGTTGGTGGATGGACTCTACTGAACCGGATCACTTCAACCACAAAGAAAGCGATTTCGACCGTCAGACCGGACTAGGCTCCTACCGTAGTGTACGCAATGCCTATCCACTTGTCAGCGTAGGCGGTGTTTCCGATCATCAACGTGCCCTAACACAAGACAAACGTGTCATCATCCTGACCCGCTCCGGTTTCTTAGGGCAGCAACGTTACGGTTCCAATGTTTGGTCTGGTGATGTCCAATCCTCTTGGGATATGTTCCGCAAACAAATAACAGCAGGGCTAAATTTCTCGCTGACCGGTATGCCTCACTGGAACTCAGACCTCGGTGGCTTCTTTGCCGGTTCATACAATACAAGTTGGGGAGACAACAGTGCAACCCGTAATCCGATGTATCAGGAGCTTTATGTCCGCTGGTTGCAATTTGGTGTTTTCTGTCCAATGATGCGCAGTCATGGCGCTGATGTCCCCCGCGAGTTCTATTGGTACGGCAAAAAAGGCGAACCGATTTACGATGCCTTGGTTGATGCGGTCAAACTACGATACACTCTGCTGCCTTATATCTATTCCACCTCTTGGGATGTAACACATAACCGCTCTACTTTCATGCGTGCACTCTTCATGGATTTCGTGAATGACAAGCAAACATGGAATGTCAATGACGAATACATGTTTGGAAAGGCATTTCTCGTAGCCCCGGTACTTCACGCCCAATACACCCCGGAGGTACAACAAAAGACTTTAGAGGAAAATGAAGGTTGGAACCGTGATTCCAAGAAATCAGCCAAAACACCTATACTTACTGACTTTACCCATTCCAAGAACATGGAAGTCTATCTGCCTGCCGGTACCCGGTGGTATAACTTCTGGACTAATGAAGCCATAGAAGGCGGACAGAAACTTGTCATTTCCACTACTTTAAACCGTATTCCTCTCTTTGTACGTGCCGGCAGTATCGTTCCATGCGGACCGGATGTTCAGTACACCGGCGAAAAGAAGTGGGATAACCTGACCCTATGTGTATATCCCGGCGAGAACGGCAATTTCACCCTTTATGAGGATGAGGGAGACAATTATAACTATGAAAACGGAGCTTATACCGAAATCCCAATGAATTGGGATAATGCCAGTAGAATTCTTACAATCGGTGCACGAAAAGGAGAATACAATGGTATGCTGCAAAAACGTCAATTCATAGTGAAAGCCATAGACGGCAACAGTAAAACAGTGACTTATACAGGAAAAAAAATAAGGGTTAAATTGTAATTATCCCTTGCACCTATAAATATACCGCCGCATGACAGCTAAATACCAGCTATCATGCGGCAGTCATTTAATGTCATCGCATTTTATCGGCCTTATCCGGTTTAAATCTCTATATATTCCGGCCTCTCTTGCAAAGAAGTCTATCATTTTCTTGAGAGTATTTTCATTGAAAGTGACAGGACCATGTTGTCCGCCGGGAACAGAAATAAATTCTTCCAAACGTCCCTGTGCCCTCAGAGCCTCAGAGAAAAAGATACTTTGACAATTGGGAACCACAGTGTCCGCTTCACCATGAATAACAATAAATTTAGGATCGTTTTTATCTATATAAGTAATGGGATTTAGAAGAGCCAACATATCCAAATTATCGGCGGG
>ENA-OPNR01000577-OPNR01000577.1-human-gut-metagenome-genome-assembly--contig:-NODE-577-length-16583-cov-2.800944_pt1 | contig 16583 bp, 17 predicted proteins | sample MGYA00241543_ERZ501783 | MGnify/ENA primary metagenome ERZ501783 (study PRJEB25962, sample SAMEA2042557) | human gut metagenome | biome: human gut; feature: human-associated habitat; material: faeces... | reverse complement strand
AAGGTATTTTTAAACTCCGCCATCCGGAACGATTAGCAGGGGAAACAATTACGGATACAGATTTTAAAGAACGTATACAGCTGAAAAAATATGAGGTACAGTCGATTGAAAAAGCATTAAAAAATCTGGAAAACAAAAAAAATCAGCTGGAGGTTCAGGCAGGAAGTGTATCCGAATATGCAGATGAACCGGTGTCAGCTTCACCGGAGGAACAGGAACAAATCAGACAGCAGATTCCGGATATTGAAACAGTAGAGGCACAGGAACTTACCCGGTATCAGAAGACGGTAAAAAGAAATCTGCTGACGGCACTGTCCCGGTTAAAGGATGAGCAGAACCGTCTGGCAGAAGAAATTCGTTCAATTGCGGCAAAAGATATTTATGCAGAAGATTATTTTAAGAAAACATTTGACAGTCTGTTGACACAGACTGCCAGTCCAAAGAATCTGGCAGAGCAGTATGCCGTGAATAAGGCTTCGTATGAGAGCCAGCTGGAAAAACTTAAAATTGATCTTGCAAGCATTGACAATGAACAAAAAAACATTGAAGAAATGTTTTTAGAATACGTGCGCAGTGTTAATGCGAATATTGCAATGATTGATAAAAATTCAACAATCAGCGTGCGCGGCAGAAACATTAAAATGTTAAAAATCCAGGTAGCAGACTGGGAAAGCGAACAGGAACATTTCCGTATGAAACTGCACGATTATTTTGAGCAGGTGATACAAAATGGTCTTGATACGATTGATAAGAATGAAAATCTAAATGAATTTTTGGGAAATGTCATTACAACAAAAAGACTGTATGATGATACTGTGGGTATCGGCAGTGTAAAAATTAAGCTGTATAAGATTGAAGCGGAACGTGAAGTCCCGATTACATGGGCAGAGGTATCAGCCAATTCCGGCGGCGAGGGCTTTTTATCAGCGTTTGTGATTCTGACCTGTCTGCTTAGTTATATGCGGCGGGATGAGAGTGATTTGTTTACCACGGGAGAGGAAGGCAAGGTGCTGATTATGGATAATCCGTTTGCACAGACCAATGCGGAACATCTACTGAAACCACTGATGGAGATGGCAAAGAAAACGAATACGCAGCTAATCTGCCTGTCAGGACTTGGCGGTGTTTCCATCTATAACCGCTTTGACAATATTTATGTGTTAAAACTTATGGATTCAAGTATCAGAAGCGGCGCATGGCGCATGGAAGCCAGCCATATCAAAGGCGAACCGGTGAAGCGGATGGTACTGTCAGAATTCAGGGTGGAAGAGAGATACTAAAAATAAAAAACATCTGTTCGTGCAACAAAGTATTGACATTGACATACGAAGAAAGTATCATAAATTTATGAAGCAGGAGGAACAAATGAGATGAGAAAATCAATTTCAATCAGTATAAGAGTGAGCGAAGAAGAATTAGATAAGTTTAAGGAAGCAGCAAGATTAGAAGCGTATTCATCATATAGTGAGTTTATAAGAAGAACAGCATTAATAGAAGCTGCTAGAATAATTAAAGAAAACAATGAAGGAGAGGATACCCATGAACATAATTAGTTTGTTTAGTGGATGTGGTGGATTAGATTTAGGCTTTGAAAGAGCTGGGTTTAATATTCCTGTTGCAAATGAGTTTGATAAAACAATATGGGCGACATTTAAAGCAAATCATCCTAATACTCATCTGATTGAAGGTGATATAAGACAGGTAACAAAAGAAGATATAGAACAGTTTATAAATGGAGAAGTTGACGGAATTATCGGTGGACCACCTTGTCAATCGTGGTCTGAGGCTGGTTCATTAAAGGGAATTAAAGATGTCAGAGGACAGTTGTTTTTTGATTATATTAGAATACTAAAGGAATTCCAACCTAAATTCTTTTTGGCAGAAAATGTAAGCGGAATGTTGGCAAACAGACATTCAGAAGCGGTGCAGAATATTCTAAATCTTTTTGATGATGCAGGATATGATGTGTCATTTACCCTTGTAAATGCAAAGGATTACGGAGTGGCAGAAGAAAGAAAGAGAGTATTTTATATAGGTTTCAGGAAGGATTTGAACATCGATTTTGGATTCCCTAAAGGTTCAACAAAGGATGATGATAAGAAAATCACTCTTCGTGATATTATATGGGATTTGCAAGATACAGCGGTTCCATCAGGAGAAAAAAATCATCATAATCCAGAAGCAATCAATAACAATGAATACTATACTGGAGCATATTCGCCGATATTTATGAGTCGTAACAGGGTAAAAGCATGGGATGAACAGGCATTTACAGTTCAGGCATCAGGAAGGCAATGTCAGCTTCATCCACAGGCACCTAAAATGGTTAAAGTGGCACAGAATGATTGCAGATTTGTAGAAGGAAAAGAACATCTTTATCGTCGAATGACAATTAGAGAGGTCGCTAGAGTACAGGGATTTCCTGATGATTTCAAATTTATATATGAGGATACTAATACAGCATATAAAATGATTGGTAATGCTGTTCCAGTTAACCTTGCATATGAAATAGCTGTTGCGATAAAGAAATACCTAGAAGGTAATGGTGCAGAGGTTGTTGTAGATAATGAGGTTATAGATGCAAAGGAGGTTAATGAGAAGAAAGTGAGTACAAAGAGTAATGATCAGGGTAGAGCATATGAGTATGCTTGGATAAAAACACTTTACAAGGCATTATGTGAGATGCGAAAAACTAGAATAGTTGATAATTCTAGCTTGCATGCAAATGAAAAGGCATGGGCTCTTATGGATGAGGAAATGCAGCAGACATTTATGATATCAGCAGAATCAGCAATTGATACAGTACTTGAAATGGAACCTAAAATGTCAGAAGGCAGTAGTGATGAATTGACATTAGAATTTCAGAAGGACGGAGCAGGCGTAAAGGGTGATGTAAGAGATATTGTTATTAGAAGAGAAGATATTGAGTGGGAAATAGGATTAAGTATCAAACATAATCACGATGCCGTAAAACATAGCAGATTAAGTCATAAACTTGATTTTGGTAAAGAATGGTTTGATATGCCTTGTAGTGATGCATATTGGGATGCGGTTCAACCAATATTTGATATGTTGAAGAATGAAAAGGATAACGGTTCAAGATGGTCTGAAATCAATGACAAAGACGAAGTAGTATATGTACCGTTATTACATGCTTTTATGGATGAGGTTAATAGAGCATATAAAGAAGATAAGAATATGCCACGTAAGATGATAGAATATCTTATTGGAATAGAGGATTACTATAAGGTTGTCAGCCGTGATAGTAAGCGTCTTACAATGATTCATACTTTTAATATGCATGATACTTTAAATAAACCAAGTGAAAATAAGGTGTCGGCAATTACTGTTCCAGTTGTAGAGCTACCTACAAGGCTTGTGGCACTTGAGTTCAAGCCAGGAAGCACTAATACAGTAGAAATGTTTTTGGATAATGGATGGCAATTAAGTTTCAGAATTCATAATGCAAGTACAAAGGTTGAACCAAGCTTAAAATTTGATGTGCAGTTTATTGGTATGCCGACATCAGTGCTGAATATTGAATGTAAATGGAAATAAGGCGGTACAAATATTGAGAAAAATGCTATTAAGTTTCAGACCGGATGTTTATGAAAAAATAAAATCTGGTGTGAAGATATTTGAACACAGGAGAAATTTTCCAGATGAACCTATAATGGCATATATGTATGTTAGTTCACCGGTGAAAGCAATCACCGGTGTTGTATACTTGGGTAAAAGGCATTGTCTAGCTGACTGGATGGAAGATTATAAAGAAGATGGCAATGCTGTTACTAGAATAAAAGAATATATAGAAAAGTATCATTATAGGTATGCTATGGAAATAGAGAGATTTCAGGAAACATCACAGATATCATTAGATGACTTAAGAAAAAATGTTCCGGGATTTGTAGCACCTCAGATGTATATATATTTGGATGGTACAGAATTGTTGGAGTATATAGAGAGTAACTTAAAAATGATAGATTTGCAGGTAGAACACTCATTTGAAAGAATAGAGACTTGTCAGGTTTGTGTGCATTAATTAGGCATTGTTAGAGAGGGGTGAGTTAACGCTTTATGGAATTTTTTTCGACAAGAAATAAGGTTTTAAGAGTAAATCCCAATGGGGTAAGAAGCACAAGCATGCAATTGAGAGAACGTATATGGAATGTATTTTATAAGGAAGAGTATGACTACTATGATACATCGGAATATACATCTTACACAACGGGAATAGAAGATATGATGCTGGAAATGGGAATTAAATACGAATTTCCAGCAAATAAAATCTACAAAAATGAAAATGCAGAAAAGTTGCATAAGTATGTGGTTCAATGTGAAGGTATATGGTATCGAATATATGATTTTATTGAAAAATATCTTAGATTGACTGATAGTGAAAAAACTCAAAGGCTGACGTTAGAATTTAACCGAATACTAGAAGAGGAGGTTGCTCCATACAGAATTTTAAATGGATTAGTTGTACCGATTATTGGTAAAAGTGAATTGAATTCAATAAGTGAAACAATTGACTTGGAATATGAATCTGTTAGTAAACATATGACAAAGGCATTAGAGTTATACTCTGATAGACAAAAACCAGATTATGAAAATTCGGTAAAAGAATCAATAAGTAGTGTTGAAGCTATGTGCAGTATTATAACAGGTACTTCGGGTGGAACGGCAACATTAGGTAATACATTGAAAAAATTAAAGGAATGTGGAATTAATATACATCCAGCAATGGAAAATGCGTTTAAGCAGTTGTATGGGTATACATCTGATTCAGGTGGAATAAGACATGGAAGCATTGAATTTGTTAATGTGGCAAGTGAAGATGCTAAGTACATGTTGGTTTCATGCTCAGCTTTTGTAAACTATCTGATTGAAAAATGGATAAAACTTAATGGAAGGAGAGATATTTAATGTTAGATAATATATTTGAGCAATTAATGTATACTACATTAAGAATTGAGTGTATAGATAGTATTGGAAATATTTTTTCAATTGGTACAGGATTCCTTATACAAAGACCTGTGGGAGATAATAAATATAAGTTATATTTGGTCTCTAATAAGCATGTTTTGTGCAATACAGATTCAATTGCAATATCTTTTACTGCAAATAGGGAAAATGAACCAGATGTTGGTAACAGGGTACGTTTGCCAATATCAAATATAAAGGATAGTATTGTAGGGCATCCAGATTCTAATGTTGATATTGCTGTTTTAGAATGTACAGGACTTTTTATTATGATGCCTGAACAACTATATTATAAAGCTGTATCGTATGATATGTTAGCAACATTCAATGAAGAAGAATTATCTGTAGCTGAAAATGTATATTTTGTTGGATATCCAGATAATAGATATGATAAGGCAAATAATTTACCATTGATACGAACTGGTATGATTGCTAGTAATCCTAAATATGACTATAATGGTAATCCAACATTTATAATTGATGCACAGGTGTTCCCAGGTTCAAGTGGTAGTCCGGTTTACATAGATTTGACATATGAAAATATGAAGAATGGACAAATAATTGTTGGTAAAAAAGATATAAAATTATTAGGCATTGTTTCTGCTACTATGATAAGGAATAATCAATTAAAATCGATAGAAACAAATACTCATTATTTAACAGAAGAAGTATTAGGATTAGGAATTGTTTATAAATCAACAGCAATAAAAGAATTAATAGATACTTTACCGATGAATAATTGAGAAAATGTTTAATTGTGAATTGGAGAGATAGTACACTAAATTGAAAATTGAGGATATTCGGCAAGATATAATTGAAAAAATGACGAGAAGGTATTAATTTCGTATCCAATAGCGATTTACTATGATTAAAGCGGCAAATAAAAGGTTAGGAGAAATGTAATAATATGAATTCAGTAAATTTATATATTTTATGTGAAGGAACAAAATTGGATAATTGGGTTGATTATCAGAAAGTATTGACAAATTCATATGAAAAAAAACAATTGAAAAATGCTGAAATTGATACATTGAAAAGATTTGTTAATGAACTTTTGAATTGGGGTATAGCCATAGAGGATTTAGATGGATTTTTTTATGGATTTTCTATTCCACAAATATCAAAAGAGTTTGATTTGTTAAAAATATTCGAAAATGATGTAGTTGTAAATATTGAATTAAAAAGTAATGATATAGCTTTGGACAAAATAGAGTATCAGCTGAGGAAAAATAGATATTATTTATCACATTTAAAGAAAAAAATTTATAGTTTTACTTATGTTAATTCTGGGGAGAATGGTAAGATATATTCATATGATGGAGACAAATTATTAGAAAGCAATATAGAAGAAATTGCTCAATTAATTTCTTTAAAAGGTACGTTTATTAAAGAAAATATTGAGAGCCTATTTAAGGCTAAGGATTATTTGATCTCTCCAATTAATACACCACAGCTTTTTGTCGAGGGAAATTATTATTTAACAGGTCAACAGGAAGAGATTAAGAATAAAATAATTAACGGAATAGATAATAGAGAACACAAAATATGGGGGATTCAAGGCAGTGCTGGAACTGGAAAAACATTGTTGCTCTATGATATTGCAAGAACATTAGGACAAATGATGAGGGTATGTGTGATACATTCGGGCATTCTTTCTCAAGGACATATTGAATTAAATTCAATTTTACGAGAAGTTGACATAATTCCAGTTAAAGAATGTAATGAAAACTTGATTAGGCAATATGATTGCATTTTGATAGATGAGTCGCAAAGGTTATATCAAGTAGATTTTGATTGTATAGTTAAGGCATTTCAGGATTTGAATATTCATTGTATTTTTGGATACGACTATTATCAGGTTTTATCATATGCCGAAGAAAATAGAAATATTCCAGAACAATTAAATAGATTGAGCTTTTTTTGTGAAAATAAATTATCTGAAAAAATACGTACAAACAAGGAAGTTGCGTCATTTATTAAAAACGTGATTAATTTAGCACATCGACCCAAAAGATATATGGATTATAGCAATATAGAAGTTCTATATGCTTTTGACTATACAGTGGCAAAAAATATAATTGAACATTATGTCACAAATAAGGAATATAAATTTATATCGTATACGCCATCGAGAATAAAAAGTAATGATATAGATAAACTTTCTAATTATACAAATACACATCATATAATAGGACAGGAATTTGACAATGTGATTTTTAGTATGGATAATAATTTTAAATATACTGAAGATGGACATTTACAGGGAAGAATTCATCCAAATCCTGATTACATATTTTATAAACTTTGGTTTCAAGGAGTATCTAGAGCAAGGGAACGATTATGTATATTAATAATAGGGAATGAACCTTTGTTTAACAATATTTTACAAGTTAAGATGCAGTTTAGTGAGTAGATATACAACTGCTATTTTTGTAAATATTGTAAAGCAATATATTACTTGAATGTTATATCATTTGGTGCCTAGATTTTAATAGGAATTTTGATACCCATATGATACCTAAATTTTTGAAAATATAAAATAATTGTGATAAAAGGCGGAATAATAGCTATTAAAAGCTCTAGAAATCAAGCCTTCACAGGGATAATAAGTTCCTCTGCGGGGAGTTTGAATAACGGACAGAAATGCCGAAAGCCTGTATTTATGCGGGCTTCCGGCATTTATTTTATCAAATGGCTCTGGTTTGGCTCTATTTGTGGGCGGGATAAGGGTTGCGAAAGCACTGATGGAGAAATAAAGGCATAATGGTAAGGAAAAAGTGATATATGCATCTTGGAAGCATAGCAATACTGAAAATTATAAGTTCAGCTGGAACAAAAAGTATGTTATGTACTGGAGAATTCCGGGGATCTGTGGGGAGTAATTGCGGGAAAAAAGGGAAAAGCGTATAATGCAAGAAAATAATGTTTTCACAGTGTAAAATAGAGGAGAGAACTATCATGCAGAAAATACTGATTGTAGAAGATGATACAAATATCAATAATCTGCTTCAGGAAGCATTATCCAAAGCAGGCTATTCCTGTGAGCAGGCGTTTTCCGGAACTGAGGCAAAGCTGCTTTTGAATATGCAGGAGCATAGCTATGCACTGGTGTTGCTGGATTTGATGTTGCCGGGAATTACAGGAGAAGCAGTTCTGGAGGAAATACGGAAAAAGGGAAATCTTCCGGTTATTGTTTTGACTGCGAAAGATAGCTTGGATGAAAAGGTAAAGGTTTTAACTAGTGGGGCTGATGATTATATAACGAAACCTTTTGAAATCAGAGAGGTACTGGCAAGAATTCAGGTACAGCTTCGTCATACAGAAGAAAAGGAAATAAAAGAATCTAACCTTTCGTTCAGAGAGATGGTATTGAACAAAGCTACTTTTCAGGTCAGCATTGGTGGAAAAATACTTCCTAAGATAACAAGGCAGGAGTTTGCAATTTTAGAATTACTGCTCAGAAATCCGAAGCAGGTTTTCAGTAAAGAGGACATTTTTGAATATGCGTGGGACGAACCATATATGGGTGAAACAAAAACTCTGGATGTACATATAAGCAATATTCGTAAAAAGATAAAAACAGTTACATCTGAGGAATATATTGAAACAGTCTGGGGAATCGGTTATCGTCTTCATCTATAATCTTTACTCTTTTTTTACTATTTATTTGCGTTTGATTAGGATTATTCTTTTATGATTAATGCAGATAAGAAAAAGGAGATGAAAAACTTGAGCGAAATGTTATTGGAAACAAGAAATTTGACTAAGCAATATGGACACCATAAAGCTGTGGACAGTGTCAATATGCATATTAAAAAAGGTGCTATTTATGGTTTTATCGGTCGGAATGGAGCTGGGAAGACAACTTGTCTGAAGATGATCAGTGGACTTTCCAAGCCAACTTGTGGAGAAATCGAGATGTTCGGATACAAGGGAAAGGATTTGCAAAAAGTTCGATCACGGATAGGATGTCTGATTGAGGCACCGGGACTTTATGGAAATATGACTGCATATGAAAATCTGAATATCAAATGCAAGCTGTTTGGAATAAAGAAAAAAAGTTATATTGAAGAAATATTGAGAATTATCGGTCTGGAGGATGTGGGAAAGAAAAAAACAAAACATTTTTCACTTGGAATGAAACAGCGTTTGGGAATTGGTCTTGCTTTGGTTGGAGAACCAGATTTATTAGTTCTTGATGAGCCAATCAATGGATTGGATCCACAGGGTATTGCAGAGATCCGGGATACGATTCAGAGACTTCAGAAAGAGAAGAATATGACAATATGCATTTCCAGTCATATCCTTGAGGAATTATCGAAGATTGCTACTGATTATGGAATTATTCATAATGGAAGTTTATTACAGGAAATTACAAGAGAAGAATTAATAAGAAGATGCAGTGAACGGATAGAGTTGACATTGGATCATCCGAAACAGGCGATTCCGGTGATGGATTCTATGGGATTTACCAACTATCAGGTAACAGATAAAGAGCATATTCATATTTTTGAACGATTGAATGAAAGTGCAGCGTTGAATATGGAACTTGCAAAGTCAGGAATTCCGGTAAAAGGGATTTCCATAACCAGTGAAGAACTGGAAACTTATTTTCTGAATCTGACGGGAGGTGCGGATCATGCTTAATATAATAAAAATGGATTTATACCGGATGCTTAAAACCAAAAGTATGTATGTAATCTGGATCGTACTGGCAGCAATATTATTGATTACAACATCTTTATGCAAGACAGATTATGAGCTTTTGACTGAAAAGGATGCCATGAAACAGGAGCAGGTTACTGAACCTACTGTGGATAATATTAATGTGGGAATGATGGTAACGCTGCCTACGGAGCCGGGAGAAAAGGTGACGGTATATGATATCTTTTTTGCCAATTCCCAAGGAAAATTGTATGCACTGCTTTTGGTGATTTTTACTGTTCTGTTTTCAACAGCGGATATCAGTAGCGGATATATTAAGAATATAGGAGGTCAGGTTAGAAATAGAGGAACTCTGATTTTTTCCAGGGCAATTGCCTTGGCTGTCTTTACGGTACTGACAATGGCAGGTGCATTCTTATTTCAGGCAGCGGCGAATGGTATTTTTTTCGGGGAATTGGAATGGGGAAATACAAAGGCAATTTTATCTTATTTTGTGACTGAACTGGCTATTCATTATGCACTTGTGCTGATTTGTATGGCGATTGCAATTATTTTGAAAAATAATGTAATCAGCATGGTCATTGCTGTCTGTCTTAGCATGAATGTAATGACCATTGTGTATGGGGTGATCAATAGTGCTATTCAAAAAATAGGAATTCAGAATTTCCAGATTTATAAGTATACGATAACAGGGAAATTATCACTGCTTCCTATGAATCCGAGTGGAAATGAGTGTTTGGCGGCATTTGGTGTGGCAATAGTGTTCATCGTTATGATGATATCAGTAAGCAGCGTTGTTTTTCAAAAGAGGGATATTTAACGGATGTATATCGTAATTGGGATATTAGCAGGAATTATTATCTTACAATTTATTATTATGTGGAAATACCAGCGGCAGGTGAAAGACATCTGCCGCCAATTGGCGTTTATGATGAAACATGACAGTAACATGTTGATTAACCATGAATTTGATGTGGGTGGAATAGGAAAGCTTTCTGACAAGTTGAATGAGCTTCTGGAACTGCGAAGAAAAGAGAAGCAGCATTATCAGGAGAAAGAAGCTCTGATTGCGGACACTTATACAAATCTTTCTCATGATATCCGCACACCACTGACATCTTTGGACGGATATTTCCAGCTAATGGAAGAATGTGAAAATATAGAGGATCAGAAACGTTATTTAAGCATTATCCACGAAAGAATTCATAGTCTGAATGAAATGTTGGAAGAACTTTTTATGTTTACAAAGTTAAAAAACGAATCTTACAGTTTGGAATTGACATTGTGCTGTATGAACCGGATTTTGAAAGAAACAGTTTTTTCATACTATGATGAATGGGTAAGAATGGAAATTCAGCCGGATATTCAGATTACGGAAGAACAGTTGTATATACATGGAAACAGGCAGGGACTCCGCCGTGTTATCCAGAATGTGATAAAAAATGGGCTGGATCATGGAGAAAAGAAGATTAGCATTGTGTTGGAACGTGATCAAAATCAGGCGGTGCTTAGAATCAGCAATCAGGTTACACATCCAGAACAGATTAATATAGATCAGGTATTTGAGCGATTTTATAAAGCAGATGTTGCCAGAAGTAAAACATCTACTGGATTGGGACTATCTATTGCAAAGGAGTTGGTTAGTCGGATGGATGGAGAGATTGAAGCAAAAATAGAAAAAAAAGAGTTTATTGTTGAAATGAACTTTCCGATTGTAACCGATGCTAAATGAAAAGTCTAATCCCCCAGCTATGCTGGGGAGAATGAAATAGTTGGAAACGGTGAGGATATCAATAAAAAACCTCCTGTGATATATTAAGAATGGTGTCGCAAGCCAAACTTAATCACAGGAGGTGGTCCATATGGACAATAGAAGTTTATCACATACAAAATGGAAATGCCAATATCACATCGTATTTATTCCAAAATATCGGAAGAAGGTATTGTATGGAAAAGTAAGAGAAGATGTGCGAGAAATTCTGAGCACACTGTGCAAATACAAAAATGTCGAAATAATAGCAGGTGCAGTTTGTGTAGATCATGTACATTTAAGTATTGCAATACCACCAAAGTTAAGTGTCTCAGATTTCATGGGATATTTAAAAGGCAAAAGTACCCTGATGATATACGACCGTCATCCAGAATTGCAGAGCAAATGGGATAAAGCATTTTGGGCAAGAGGATATTATGTAGAAACAATCGGTAATATCACAGACGAAGCAGTACAAAAATATATAAAAGAGCAAGCAGAAGAATCGAGAAAAGAAGATTCAAGAAGTACCGCTTTATAGCGGACCAGTAAAAATGCTTGCGGCACCGCCCTTTGGGGCGAGCAGTAACATAGCCCTTTGGAGGGCTTATAACAAACCACCAGTTGAACTGGTGGTTGCTGACTTAGTAAATTGGAGAATGTGAATGATCAGTTATCTGCTGACAATCACACTCTGGAGCAAAGGAATGATTCATTGAAATCTGATAATCAGGTATTAAGACAGAAATACAATGATTTGCAACAGAATAATGTTCAACTTGAAAAGCAACAGAATGAGCTTAAGAGCCATATAGAGCAGATGGTGCAGTCGGAGCAATTATTGCAGCGTGATGTAAGGAAGTATGATGAAGCACCGGAATGGCAGTTGCTGGAACCGGGAGCATTTGCAAGTGCTAAGTCATTTCGGGATAAGGTAGTCATGCCATTTGTGAATAAGCTTAAAACACTGATAAAGAATCTGACAATCCAGTGTGTAAGGCTAAAAGAGGAAGTAATACAGCTTCGAAAGGAAAAGAAGAGATTGTCAGATGATGTGGAGTTTTACAAGGGTAAGATTAAGGATATGAGTGATAGGACAGAGCTGTTGCAGGAAAAGGCTGATGATCTAGAGCGTGTGAAGAGATATGCCGGTGCAGAGCAGATTGATACGATTATTCGTAAGGTAAAGGAACAGGAGCGTACAGAGCAGCAGATAAGGCGGTATGAAAGGTCTTATGGGACAAGATAATGGGAAGGATGGATTGATGATATGAAAGATAATCGAATGGATAATATCGTGGAATGTGCTTATAACATGGATAACGGCTATGTTGAGGTGTGGTTTAAAGATGGAAATATGTTGCGGATAAAGTGTGAAGAAGTGGAGGCTGCTCTGAGGACAACGGAGCAGTCACTGGCGAAGCTACATAAGCTGTTGGACAATAAGCCAATAGAGTATGTGGCAATGGCTTTGTCCGGGGAAATGCAGGCATATTGTGATATTGAGGATGAGATGGTTAAGGGAATGTTTGGGACGATTGTGCAGGGGTATTTGAAGAAAGGATATAATCGGGCTACGGCGGAGATGATGGCCAGGGAGGTTTTTTGGTATGAGAGTTGAAAAATAGAAAATTTGTTTGCTTGGTATCAGTTGCATTTTGAGAATATTATGGTACAATAAATATAAGTATATATTTGGAGGTGACAATATGAATAATGAGTTAAGAATGCTGATAAATAATTTAACCCAAGACATAATTGATCTCTATAATATACGGATACCAATTGAAAATATAAATAATGTTGTAATGACATTAGGTGGGAGTGTTGAAGAGAGTATAGATATTGATAATATGTCTGATGGCAGTGTAAGAAAACAAGATAATGGATTTATTATATATGTTTCGCCATTTCAAAGCTCAGAAAGAAAAAAATTTACTATAGCACATGAATTGGGACATTTATTTTTGCATATGGGATATAGAATAAATTCGGATTTATGGAATAAACAAAAAAATGCAACTTATTACAGATCTGGTGATTCGTTAATGGAATACCAAGCAAATGAGTTTGCAGCGGCATTGTTAATGCCCAAAAAAGAATATAAGAAGATAATGGATCAATATACAATAGGAAATAAAGTTGAAACAGACAAAGTTGCGGATTATTTCGGAGTTTCTGTTTCAGCAGCATCTAATAGAGGTAAGTTCTTGGGGTATTTACAATGGTAGAAGATAATAGGCTTGAACAATTATATAGTGATGCATTGGAAAAAATCAATAAAAATACTAATGATGAGAAGAAAGGTTCTAGATCTAGATCGGTAGAGCTTTTCTTCTCTTTTGATATTGTGAATTCTTCGTTATATAAAGATACCAATTATCTTGGATGGCAAAGTGTATTAACAACGTTGTTAACAGATATTCAGAAAAATGTTACAAGAGAAATACCGACGGCACAGTTATGGAGAGTTCTTGGTGATGAAATCATCTTTTTTGTGACAATAAGAAATGTAGAAGAGATATATTCGACAGTTGATGCAATATTTAGCATTTTGGTTGTAACAAATGTTAAATTAAAAAATGAAAAGTTTTTTGAAAATATTGATGAGGATTTTTCAGATAAAGAAATTGACTGGATGAAAAAGAGTAATATTCTTGCTGTACAGTCTGCAGCCTGGCTTGCAATTATCTTGAATGGAGAAAATTCTTTGTTTTTGCCATATGATAATATATTTAAAAAATATAGAATTAATGACAGTCAAAAAATAAACGAATTTTTAGGACAAGACATTGATACAGGGTTCAGAATAAAAAAAGAAACACAAGACAGACGATTAGTCGTTAGTGTTGAGTTGGCAAAGATATTAAGCGATAAGACAGAGTATTTGTCACGACTTAATATTATTACATATAAGAGTTTAAAAGGGGTATGGCAAAATCGCTTATATCCGATAATATGGTATCATGATTCAAAGGTAAGTGGTGTGTCATTTGAAGACAGCTTTTATTATGATGAGACTACATACAGCCAATTGTCTAAAGCGTATTTCTTGAATCGCGAAAAAGATGAAGGAGACTTAACTTCTTACATGTTTTTAGATGTACACAAAGCTTTGGGAAAAATCATAAATGATCAGAAATTAGGTGGAAAATTAGAACAAATATATCAGGTCATTAATGATACCGAAAATGATGTAATAGCTGTGGAAAATGAATTTGATAATAAATTGTTAGAGTTTCATTGTGCAGTTGTTTGTTGCGATGTAGATAATAAGAAGATATTAATTGCAAAAAGAAAAAATAGAAAATTTTTATCGGGATTATGGGAATTTGGATGTGCCAAGGCAAGTATTGATGAAAATTTGTGTGACTCCATTAAGAAAGAATATAAAAATGATTTTGGAATTGAAATAGATATAATTTGTGATGATGGAAGAAATGACAAAGAACCAAAGCCTATAGCATTATACCAAGTTAATAAGGTTGATAAACTTCAGAAGGGAGTAATTGTTGTTGCAAAGATAATACAAAATGTAGAGCAAATTGATGGAGTTATTAATAAAAGAGGAAAACACGAAAAATACAAGTGGATTACTGAAGAAGAAGTAGAAACATTTGATGAACCAGCAATAAATGATTTTAAAGACACATTAAAAAAAGTTTTTACTATGTGGGATGAGATGTTTAAGGAGAAATGAAAAGTGGATAGAAAAGACTTAGATGAACTATTAGAGAAAAATTTCTCAAATGTAAATTCATGGTTAAATTTTGCAGAAGCAAAGAATGCAGCTAATATTGCTTTTGTGATTGCATGTATAGCAGCAATTTTTAGCCTACAGAATATGAATATTATATTGTATATAGTATGTATTTTTTTAATTGCTTCGGGGATTGGCTCATTGATTTCTTTCCTTCCGAGATTAGGAAATAAAGTAAATAAAAATTGTTTTACTTTATTTAAGAAAAAAAAGAAAGCGAATGAGGATAATTTGATATTTTTTCAAAATATAAAAGAATATTCAGGAGGCGCATATATAGAGCAAGTGAGTAAGGAGTATTTTGGTGAGAATAAATATAATCCTACTAAATATCAAATGGATTTGTCTGATGAAATAGTTTATAATTCAGATATTGTAAGCCGAAAGTATAAGTTTTTTAAAATGGCGGTATATTTAGACATAATGGCACTGTTGTTGTTAGCAGTTTCTATAATATTAGCATAGGTAATGAATGGCTTGCTTGGCTCTATTTTGGCTCTAAAAAATTTAGACGAGGTGCACAAAAATGCAAAATGAGATGAATATGAATAATAAAACACACAAATATGTACCAAGAAACAGCCAGATAAATCTCTCCACCCAAGAGTTTGAATAGTAAACAGAGCTTCATAAATGGCGCAAACAAGCCATTTATGGGGCTTTTTCTTTTATCGTGATACCTATATGATACCTGTTTTGATACTGAGCCTGTAAATGTAATATATCAGACGGCAGAAGACGGACTTGCGGATACAGTTAAGCCGAGGCTTGAAGCTGCAAATGCAAACTGTAGCAGAATATCAATCATAGATGAGTCTGATAAGAGTGTCAGTATGACGGATGACAGGATAGAGGAAGTCATAAAAAGAGAAAATGCGAAGTTGTGCATCTTTGATCCGATACAGGCTTATGATATGAACCGGGCAAATGAAGCCAGAGAAATGACGAAGAAGCTCGGAAGTATAGCTGAAAGAACAGGCTGTGCCATTGTTCTTATCGGTCATATGAATAAAGGCTCAGGAGCAAAGGCTGCTTACCGGGGAATGGGTTCCATTGATTTCTTTGCTGTGGCAAGGAGTGTAATGCTTGTCGGCAGAATTGAAGGACAGAGCAACCTCAGGGCAATGATACAGATAAAGAATAATCTTGCAGTATTTGGTCATCCAAAAGCATTTGAACTGGCAGAGTTGCCTGTTACAGAATTAACCGATATACTGTCACCATAGAATAAAAAAGAAAGAGATCCTGGAACCTCTTCTTTGGCGAGTTGAACGTTCCAGGATCCATGATGGTATCACTACCATGGTTATCATATCAAAGTATCGGTTAGAGTGTAAAGAGGATATTTTTAGTAATCAGTGAAGAAGATATGGTGCTAGAATATAAATAGTACAAGCCAAAATGAGAAATTCCAAATACACATAA
>ENA-OPNR01000533-OPNR01000533.1-human-gut-metagenome-genome-assembly--contig:-NODE-533-length-17269-cov-2.260428_pt1 | contig 17269 bp, 10 predicted proteins | sample MGYA00241543_ERZ501783 | MGnify/ENA primary metagenome ERZ501783 (study PRJEB25962, sample SAMEA2042557) | human gut metagenome | biome: human gut; feature: human-associated habitat; material: faeces... | reverse complement strand
CCGTTTGGATGATGTTGCCAATTATATTCCTGCTCGTCTGACAGCCTTTCTGATGGTACTGGTTTCCGGTCGCCTTTCCTTGTTTGCTTTTGTGGGCAGATATGGCAGCCAGCATGCCAGTCCCAATTCCGGTTATCCGGAAGCCGCCCTTGCCGGTATTTTGAATTGCCGTTTCGGGGGTCCGCACAACTATTTCGGCGAGGAGGTATGGAAACCTTATATCGGTTCTAATGAACGGCCTCTGAAGACAGAAGATATGCGTGTGGCTGTCCGCATCAACCGGCGTGTGGAGTGGTGGATGGTGGTTGCCGTAATAGTGACATCGACCTTGGCTTCCTTTTGTTTTTAAAATGTTGTTATTTTAACTGATTCTTTGTCTGTTCCAAAAAGATATAATATCTTTGCAAGACCGCGTTGCATTAAAAATGTAACTTTTAAAGCAGACAAAGTCTTATAAATGAGGATAAAGCAACTATATATATTCCTTTTCTTTATTTGGTTCGGGAGCACAATAATTGCATCGACAACAGATAAAGCGGATTCTTGGACTAAAGAAAAGGAAAGTATAGTCCATGAGGTCATCTCCACTTTTCACAACAGCCTCGGTTTCGACTATCTGACCCGGGAGGAGTGTGACTCGCTGAATGCCGACGGCCTTTTGTCCCAATTGGATGAATCCCAGCGCTACTACACCTATTTCGAACTGGAAAGAATACTTATAAAATCCTCCCTTTTCCGTGGAGAAATCCGTATGGCTATTGCCCAGAGCGACCAGATGTACTCCAAAGCCCGCGCGCTTACCTACCCCTTCGGCAATGCCCTTGCGCTGAATGCCATGGGAGAGGTGTACAGCTATACCGGTAGGCTCCGGGAAGCCGGTGCCGCTTATGAAGAGTCCTTGAGACTGCTGGATGGGATGGACGGGGAGGATGTGCATATCCGTATGCTACTGGTGGAACTGATAGATTATAACCTGCGCATACGGAATGTAAACGGTGCCTCGCGTTATCTTGCACGTCTATCCGGAAGACCGGCTTTCTCCGCTGGAGCTGGCCATGCGTCACATCTCCAATGCTTCCTGCCAATTATTCAAGGGTGACTTGAAAGCTGCCAGCCATTGTCTGGTACAGATAGGCCAGCTTGAAGCGCAACTGATTCCGGAGATACAGCAATACCTTCTGATTATAGATGCCCGTTATCTGGTGGCCACCGGAGAGCATGAGGCAGCCTTGACCGCCTACAATGATTTCCTTCAAACCGAATATGCCCGGATAAACCATAACATCTACAAGGAAGCTCTGCTCGAAAAAGCGGATTTACTGGTGAAGATGGGAAACAAGGAAGAAGCCTACGGACAGTACGGCAAGGTCTTTTCGTATATCAAGACTTCGTTCGAGAAGAACTATCCCAAGGAGATAGACCGGCTCTGTACCCGTTTCCAGGCCGACCAACTGGCCTACCAGAACGAACGCGACCGCATTGTATCCATGCGTTTCTATCTGGCAGGCATCATTGTGTCCGTACTGTTTCTGATATTCCTCCTGGTGCTGGGCTGGAAGAAGATATTCCGTTTGAAGCGTTCCCAGATGCGGCAGGAGGCGATGAAGGAGAAAGCGGTGCAAGCCATACAACGGAAGAATATGTTTCTTTCGAACATGAGCCATGAGGTACGTACGCCGCTGAATGCCATTGTCGGATTCTCGGCGGTACTGACGGATGAGGACGAGTCGTTCGATGACGAATCGCGCCGGGAATTCTCCGAAATTATCAAGGTGAATTCCTTTCAGTTGCTGAAACTTATCAATGACATTCTGGATTTCTCGGATTTCGAGAATGACAACATAACCTTCAACATCCGCACGCATGATGCCGTGAAGTTGTGTAATGAGGTCGTGGAGACCGTGATGGTCTCGCGCAAGCTGGAGGTTGAAATGCGTTTTGACACGGATTTGTCCGTCCTGATGCTGGATACGGACGATGCGCGTCTCCGCCAAGTCTTGATAAACCTGCTGGTGAATGCCGCCAAGTTTACGGAACAAGGCTCCATTGTGCTGGAACTGAAGATGGCCGATGCCGATACGGCACTTTTCTCCGTGACGGATACCGGATGTGGCATTCCACCGGAGAAGCAGCACTTGATTTTTGAACGCTTTGAAAAGCTGAATGATTTTGTGCAGGGAAGCGGACTGGGCCTTTCCATCTGCCAACTGATTGTGAAATATATGAACGGCAAGCTGTGGGTGGACAGTGGGTACACCCGTGGCGCGCGTTTCTGTTTTACGCATCCTTTGAAGTATAATCCCGCATTACACGGAGGAACGGCGCAATGAAACGAATACTGATTCTCATCCATGTTTTGTTTTGCGGATATATCTGTCCGCTGCTGGCAGAAGACACGGGGGCTGTCCGGTATCAGGACAGCATCCTGAAGGTTGCCGATACCCTGCCGGCCACCCTTGTCCGGCTGACGTATCTCCGTGACATGGCCTACAAGCACCAGTATGCTCCCTATAACATGACTTTTTCCACCCGTTTGTACGAGGAGGCGCGGCGGCAGAAGAACGCTTTCTATGAGAATATGGGCGCTTACTATCTGGCGGCATGTTATGACAAGAAACACGACCCGGACAGTCTGTCGTATTGGGTGGATGTGCTGAAGGATTTTGTCTCCCAGGTAGGCACTTACGATTATTATCTGGAGCAGAAGGCTGCCATCAGCCGCGCCCTGGCTTCCAAGAGACAGATAGAGAAAGCGGTGTATGTGGCTAAGGAGACGTTGGAGGAATCAAAACTCCGCCATAGCAATAACGGGATGATAGCGGCGTATAACAGTCTGGGGTGTGCCTACGGAGTGTCCAGCCGCCCGAATGAGGCACTGGACGCTTTCTTGGAGGCTTACCGGAATTTCTCTCCCCAGACAAAGACCAGCCTGAAAGTGGATATACTGTCGCGTATTGCCCAGGTATACGGCAATGGCGGTAAAGACAGCCTGAAGCTGCCCTATTTGCATGAAATGGACATGACGTTGCAGACGGTTATTTCCAAAGAACCCGAGACACGGAAGAACTGGAGCAATTTCGAGATTGACTGCGAAGTGAAGTATATCCTGCACTACATGAACCAGAAGAACTTTACAGTGGCGCACGAGCATATCGAGAAAGTAAAGAAACTGCTTGAACCGCATGTAGATCCCGTCTTCTGGCTGAATGTCCAGTTGATACAGCTTCAATACTATGCCAAGACCGATGAGTATGACAAAAGCATCGCATTGATAGACGAGGTGACCCCTACGGTACTGAACAACTACGTCTCCACCTTTGCCACTTTGATAAACTACAAGGCGAGTACGCAATATGACAAGGGGGACATTGACGGGGCCATCGAGACCCGGCGCTACCTCATACGCAAGCAGGATTCGCTGAACAACGCCTTCTCGGCCAACCAGTTGAAGCAGGTGAAGGAGATTTACCACATTGACGAGCTGTTGTTGGAGAAGCAGAAGATTCAGGACATGAATTACCGTATAGGATTTATATTCCTGGGCGTCTGCCTGCTGCTGATGCTGCTTTTCTACTTGTATACGCGCTATGTCTCCGGAAAGATTGCTGTCGTAGAGAAGAAGACGGCTGAAGCCGCTTTGCAGGCAGAGACGGACAACATCGCGAAGGAACGTCTGAAATCGGAAATCAGCCATGATATACGTACTCCGCTGAATGTGGTGGTGGGCTTTGCCGAATTGCTGACCGGGAAAGAGGAGCTGGATAAAGAGACTAAGAGGGAGTACGGACAGATGATTCAGACCAATGCGGAAAGTCTGCTGAATTATGTCAACAGCATTCTGGAGTTGTCCCGCCTGGAGTCCGGCAAGATTCAGTATGAGGACGAGGAGTGTGACATTATTCAGTTGTGCAGTGAGGTGCTGGATAAAGTGAACGGCCGTGAGGAGAGCACTGTGTCTGTCAGCCTGCAGACCGACCTCAAGGAACAGTTTGCGAGGACGGACCGGAGGTGGTTCGATACATTGCTTGTCAGCATGCTGACTCCGTCAGAGAATGACACTGCCCGTTATGAGGCGATTATCCGCATCAGACGCGACCGGAGTAAACCGCTCCTTTATTTCGACGTGGTCAACGCCCCGTTTGCAAAGGTACATTTTGAGAATAAAACGAGCTTGATTCGCCATGAAATCAATGCCCATTTTATTCATTATTTTGGAGGTATCTACAAGGTGCAAACCGAAGCGGAGGAAGGCCCTACTATTTCGTTCACTATTCCTTGTCGAGATTGATGCGGACGAGGCCGCCGTAGGGCGTCAATGCGTCGAAGGCTTCTTCGGCTTTAAGGATTCCGGCATAGAGTTGTGCGCAGATTAATACGCCTCCGTGTGCGAAGATGGCAACGCGTGTATAGGGCTTCTTCTTTAATTCGTCCAAAAACTGGCTGACACGCCGGTATTGCATGGTAAAAGATTCTCCACCGGTAGCTGCCACGTTCATGTAGTCGGCATACCATTCCTGCAGGCGTGGGTCCTCATTCTGCTCGAACGGCTTCATCTCCCAGTCGCCAAAATTGATTTCCATAATCCGTTTGTCCCGTTCTGCATCGGGATAGCCGCAATAGGTGGCGAGGCGCACGCAGCGGGTTAGGGGACTGGTGTAGACGTGATCGAACGGAAGGTATGTCTTCAGGTTTTCTGCTGTTACGGCGGCTTCCGCTTCAAACGTAGGTTTCAGGGGAACATCGGTCTGTCCGTAGCATACGCCCGGAGGGACATCTACCGAAGTGTGTCGAATGAGTATTACTTCCATCTTTAATTTTCAGTTGTTAATTTATAATTAGAATAAGGCTTCCCAAGTAGAAGGACAGTTCGCAAAGCAGGAAAGTGGCCCCGCAGCAGTCCCCCGTATATCCTTGTAGGCGCCGCTTCATCAATCGGTACAGCAGGAAGAAGGTGAGCAGTGGGAAGAGGGTGGCAATCCACAGCTTTATAGGCAGCAGCAGTACGAAAGGAAGCAGGCCGCAAAGAAATCCAGCCAGTAACTCGTGTCGGCTCATGCGGTTGTAGACGGTTTTGCTTTTGCTGTCTTCCTCTTTCCGGGCATAGGGCAGGTAGTTGACAATCTGGGAGGCACAGAACTTGGACCAGCAGTCACCGCTGAGCACAAGGATGCAGAGAAGTCCCAGTGGCAGGTGATGAAGTTGGAGCAACAGCAGGAAATAGCATATCAATCCGATGACACCGTAGCTTCCGATGTGGGAATCCTTCATGATGGCAAGAGTCCGTTCGCGGGTGGTGCCGCCGCCAAAGCCGTCAAGGAAGTCCGCCAGCCCGTCTTCGTGCAGGCAACCGGTGACAAGCAGGCGTGCGATGAGGGCAAGAATCCATGCCAATGACACCGGCATAATCTGTCCGGCAAGCCACAGCACTGCTGCCATCACGCCTCCCGTCAGCCAGCCTACGAGCGGCCAATAGGGAACCACATGCTTGAAACACTCTGCCGGTACTTCCTTGATTTTCCAGAAGGGCAGTCGGGTGAGCATGATGAATGCTGCTAAGATATTATTCATGTTAAAAGTATTTGGTGATGGAGGCATGTGCAAAGTTATCCATTTCATTGAGCATCCGCACGGCCGAGTCGACAATGGGGTATGCACAGATGGCCCCCGTTCCTTCTCCCAAACGCAGTCCCAGGTTCAGCAACGGACGGGCATGCAGGGTGTCGAGTACCAGTTTGTGGCCTGACTCGTCTCCGCAGTGTCCGAAGATGGCGTAATCCGTCACTTCCGGGTAGAGCCTGGCGGCGGCAAGCAGGCAGTTGGTCATGATGAATCCGTCAACAAGGATAATCATCCTTAACTCGGCTGCCTGAAGCATGGCGCCTATTGCCATTACCATTTCCAGTCCGCCAAAGTAGCGGATGATGTCTCGGGGAGAACCGTCGCCCTTGTAGTTCTCCATAGACTGCTTCAACACTTCGTATTTGTGGCGGATGCCCGCGCTGTCGAGTCCGCTGCCTGCGCCGACACATTGTTCCAGAGGAATACCGGTGAAGCAGGTCATCCACAGGGAGGATGAAGAGGTGTTTCCGATACCCATTTCACCGAAGCTGAGGACATTACTGCCTTCTTCATGGCATTGGCGCACCACCTCGGCACCCCGTTCCAGGCACATCTCCATTTCCTCTTCCGTCATGGCTGCCTCGTGCAGATAACTCCGGGTGCTTTTGCGCACTTTCATATTGATGATGCCTTTCTCGTAGGGGAGGTCGTAGTCTACTCCTGCATCTACAATCTTCAGGGTAAAGCCGTGCTGCCGGCAGAGGAAATTGACACCTGCCCCTCCATGAAGGAAGTTGCTGATTTGCTGCCAGGTGATTTCCTTTGGAGACAGACTGACACCTTCTTCTACAATGCCGTGGTCGGCGGCGAAGATAATGTTTTGCGGATGTTTCAAGGCAGGGGATAATGTCTGTTGTATGAGTCCGATTTGGAGTGCCAGTTCTTCTAAAATGCCCAATGAGCCTTTGGGTTTGGTCAGGTTGTTGATTTTGTCAATCAATGCGGGACGGATTGACTCGTCCGGACGGGTGATATGAAATGTTTTCATCAGTCTGTTGAATTTTAATTGTTTGTTGTTTTATGAATGAGTGTTTTTTACGGTAAGTGGGATGCCGGATACCATCAGTATCACTTCGTCGGCACGGGCGGCTACATATTGGTTCATCCAGCCTTGCATGTCCGTGAACTTTCGTTGCAGTTCGTTCTCGGAAGTTCCTCCCATACCTATTTCATTGGTTACAAAGATGAAGGTTGCGTCTTGTGCCGTGAAGCGGTCGAACTCTGCCTTTACTGCGGCAAGTGCCCGGTCGGTATCTGAATGCAGGTCGAAGAAAAAGTTGGTACACCATAAGGTGATGCAGTCTATCAGGACGACCCGCCCCTCCAGCCGGTGGCGGCTAAGTTCTTTCTCCTCTTCGATGTTTGTCCATTCCGGCCCTCGGCGTTCCTGATGCCGGACTACCCTCTGGCGGAATTCTTCGTCCCAAATGCGTGCTGTGGCAAGATAAACAGGAGTGGGAGAGAGCTCGAGTGCCAGCTTTTCCGCATAGGTGCTTTTGCCGGAACGTGCTCCTCCGGTGATGAGTATGATTCGTTTCATTGGTATTTAGTCTGTATTTTGAAAGAATATCTTTGTTTTCCCGAGCAAAAATAGGAAATATTTGACGAAACGTTTGTTTTTTTAGGAAGGAATTTATTAACTTTGCCACCGTTTTTAAGGCATGACCTTGGAAATGTTTATGCGGCAGTAGCTCAGTTGGTAGAGCATCAGCTTCCCAAGCTGAGGGTCACGAGTTCGAGTCTCGCTTGCCGCTCTTTATAAAAGGCTGAATACTTAGTTATTCAGTCTTTTTCTTTTTTAAGAACATTCATTCTCAGGTATTAATAATTCTTCTAAACTATTTTTTAAGCTGCACTTATATTGTTTTTCCCCTTTTTCTGTTTTTCTTATTGTTTGTTCGCATATGTAATATAGCCGAAATATATATTACATCGTGAATAGTAAATTTGCAAAAATGCAACACTTTAAAAGTTAATAAATATAAAAGAAGTGATAATATATTCTTTATATGTTGCTTTTATTAAAAATTATCCATTTATTTGTCTGACAAATAATACTAATAGGACTAATAATAACACGATTTAATATATGGAAAACTTAAAAATTGATGGGCAGTCGATTACTTTGGTAGACCAAGTGGAAGACAAGTTATTGAATTATTTCAGAAGTCAGGACTTGAAAGTGGGTGATTCTATCCCTAACGAAATTGAGTTGTCGTCAGCGTTGGGGGTAGCTCGTAGTGTTCTTCGGGAAGCTCTTAGCCGTCTGAAAATGATGGGAATGATTGAAAGCCGTACACGTCGTGGAATGATATTAACTGAGCCTTTCATCTTAGGGGGAATGAAGAGAGTGGTTGATCCCCGTATTATGAGCCAGGAATCACTTCTCGATCTTTTGGGATTTAGGGTTGCCTTGGAGATAGGAATCAGTAGTGACATATTTCATAATATTAAAGAGCAGGATATTATGGAACTGGAAGAGATTGTTAATGCAGGCGTTGCATTGGGGAACAACGAATATGCCAATCTCAGCGAATATACTTTCCATTCAAAACTATACGAAATAACGGGGAATAAGACGATTGTACAGTTCCAAAGCATCATTCATCCGGTTATGAACTTTGTAAAAACCAATTTGAGGGAACGGGTGGAAGCTATAAATATAGAACTGGAGAAAAAGGGAAAGATTGTAACTCACACCGATTTATTGAACTTTATCAAGAATAAGGATGAAATGGGCTACAGAAATGCTATCGAGCAACACTTTTATGTCTATAAGAAGCTGATTTATGATAGGGCAGTGTTAGGAGAACAGAATAAGGGTCAATCACAATAAAAATATGACAAATGACACGGATTGTAAATAATTGTGTTGCATTGGTATGCCTTTGTTTGTTTTGGGGGCAAAGCCTAAGAGCTGCAGATGCTTCTCATTCTGAGCAGATAAAGTGGGGCAACGAGAGTGTTTTTAATGAGGAACACAACACTTTGGGACTCTTTTCCGGAGTACTTGGCGGACAAATTGTCTTGGCAGGCGGCACTTCCGACGATTATAGCCGATGGGGAAGAAATGCGGTATGCCTTTCTGAAAATGCCGGATTCGCTTTGTATGAAGATGTGTTGTCCAAGCCGTTGGCTTATGGCGCTTCCATAACACTCTCTGACGGTATCTTGTGTATTGGAGGGCGTGATTCTTCCCAATGCTACGAAGATGTATTTTTTGTCACAATGCAGCAGGGCAAACTGAATGTTTCGGAAGATTGGCCGCCACTTCCTTTTCCGTTGTCTAACGCGGCAGGAGCACTACTGGACAATAAGGTATATTTGTTTGGAGGCAGGAAGTCGGTAAGTCCGTCTAGGTTATCGGATTCTTTTTTTGTGCTGGACTTGTCGAACAAGTCCAGAGGATGGAAAGAACTACCGGGCTATCCGGGATGCGTCCGGGAAGATGCAATTCTCGTGGTACAGAACAACGGCGTTTCCCCTTGTCTGTATTTATTGGGTGGACAGACGGAAACGGAAGAAGGGTTGTCTTCTTGCTTGACTGATGGATATGTCTATAACCCCCAATTGGGTAAATGGAGTTCATTAGGTTCGGATTTTCCGAAAGGAATATGTGCTGCTGTCGCCAGCGGAGCCAACCATATACTTCTTTTTCAGAAAGAGCCGGAAGATACACAGCATCTTAAAAAAGAGAATGCTTTATGGAAATACCATACAATTACGCAGACTCTTGTCAAGTCTGAATGTATTCCAGGTACCTATGACACCATGCAAGTCTTGCAAAGAAACCGTTCCTTCGTTATACTCGGTAGCAATGCCAGTTCCGGAACGAATAGACTGTACAGCCTTCAAGGGGATATTGTTCCTTTGGAAAAGGGGTTGGGACTTGTCAATATCCTTGTGATTATCGGTTATTTTGCCGTATTGGCCGGAATTGGAATTTACTTTTCACGGCGCCAGAAAAGTACGAATGACTATTTCAAGGGTGGAGGACGCATTCCGTGGTGGGCTGCCGGGCTGAGTCTTTTCGGAACCGCGTTGAGTGCCATCACCTTCATGGCTATACCCTCCAAGGCATATGCCACGAACTGGAGTTATGTGTTGTTCAATACCGGTATTGTGTTTGTTGCCCCCGTCATTGTTTATGTCTTTATTCCTTTTTTCCGGAGATTGAATATAACGACTGCCTATGAATATCTGGAGATACGTTTCAATGTCTTTATCCGGGTTATTTGCAGTCTGGCCTTTATTATTTTCCAGGTAGGGCGTATGGGTGTCGTGCTTTTTCTGCCCTCCATTGCTTTGAATGTGGTGACTGGATTGGATATATTCCTATGTATCGGTATTATGGGAGTTTGTAGTATTCTATATACAATGATAGGGGGAATAGAGGCGGTTGTATGGACAGATGCCATTCAAGTAATTGTACTGTTGGGAGGAGCGATATTTGCAGTGATATACATCTCGTGTTCTCTTCCCGGTGGATTGGGTGAAACGATTGATATTGCCGTGGCAAACGGTAAGTTCGATTTGGGAGCAACGAACTTTGACTTGAAGGATGCTACGATGTGGACTGTCATTATTGCCGCATGTTTTACCCATCTTACCACCTATGGGACGGACCAAAGTATGGTGCAGCGCTATCTCACTACCTCTTCGATGAAAGAGGCACGGAAGAGTGTATGGACCAATGCGATACTGACTGTTCCCGCCACACTGATTTTCTTCTTTATAGGCACTGCGCTTTATGCCTATTACAAGGTGTATCCTGAGAATCTGAGTATCAGTATTCCTAACGGCGATGCTATTTTCCCGTGGTATATTTTTACCCAATTGCCGGTCGGTATTGTAGGGTTGTTGATTTCGGGCATCTTCGCTGCGGCAATGTCCACTTTGAGCGGCAGTATGAATTCGGCAGCCACAGCTTATATAGTAGACATTTATTCACGTTTCTTTCATAAGGGAGAGGGTGGCAATGAATTGCATGCGGCACGTATGGCAACTTGTGTGATAGGAATCATTAGTCTATCTTTTGCTTTTCTTATGGCAACATGGAATATCGCTTCATTGTGGGACGAATTTAACAAGATACTCGGGCTCATATTGGGCAGTATGGGAGGACTGTTCATGTTGGGCATGCTTACCAAACGCGCCAATTCCGGAGGAGCAATCATTGGTATAGTCGCAAGTATCATCGTACAATTGTTTGTTGCCAGATTCCAGACGTTCCATTTGCTTTTGTACACGGCATCCGGCTTTATCTCATGTTTTGTCATAGGCTATCTGACAAGCTTGTTCTTTAAGAAAAAATAGGTTTGAACCTATCATTAATTATAATATAATTTTATTTATGAACAAACGACTTTTAACAGGATTAATCGCTGCACCATTTACGCCAATGCACGAAGATGGTTCCTTAAATTTGCAGGTGATCGGGCCGTATGCAGAGTTTCTGATGCAAAAGAAATGTGTGACGGGAGTGTTTATTTGTGGCACGACGGGAGAATCCGTTTCTCTGACAACAGAAGAACGAAAGGCTGTTGCGGAAAAATGGATGGAGGCAGCCAAGGGAAAACTGAAAGTGATAGTGCATGTAGGTGGCATGTCGCAGGTTCAGTGTGCCGAGCTGGCAGCCCATGCGCAAGCTATTGGAGCTGATATGATAGCAGCCATGGCGCCCTGCTTTTTCAAGCCCGGTTCTGTAGATGAGCTGATAGGTTTTTTCAAGCCGATAGCTGCATCGGCTTCCCGCTTGCCGTTTTATTACTATAACATGCCGTCCATAACCGGGGTTTCCTTGCCGGTACACAAGTTCCTTATAGAGGGCAAGAAGCAAATTCCCAATCTGGTGGGAGTCAAGTTTACTCATAACAACCTGATGGAGATGCAGCAGTGCATTCATGCGGACGGTGGGGCGTTCGAAGTCTTGCACGGTTTTGATGAGATACTGATTACCGGATTGTCGGTTGGAGCTAAGGCTGCCGTAGGCAGTACCTACAACTATGTTCCGGGTATATACAAAGCTGTGATGGAAGCCATGGAAAAGGGAGACCTTGAAACAGCCCGTGAAATGCAATGGAAATCTGTTGAAATCATTGATGTGCTGATAAAGCATGGGGGAGGAGTCAGAGCCGGTAAGATATTCATGAAACTGGCAGGAATAGACTGTGGACCATGTCGATTGCCGATAGCTCCTTGTTCTGAAGAAGAGCTGGAGGAGACAAGAAACGAATTGAAAAATACGGAATTCTTCAAATACATTAATTAACTAAAAACGATTGCCTATGGAGATATTGCAACAATACATCCAATGAAAAAACTCATTGGTCAACTTAAGTTTGACCCCCGAAAAGGGAGGGGAAACGAGTATTGGCACTTCCCGTTTCCCCTTAAATAAATTACTGAAACAATTTATTATTAAAATCGTAACAAAGATGAGAAAAATATTTCATTTTCACCTCATAACTTTTCTACTATTTTGCCCATTTTTGCTTTGGGCACAAGAATTTAACCTATCAGGTGTAGTAGTGGACAATACTGGTGAAACTCTTCCAGGAGTTTCCATCGCTGTGAAGGGTACGACTCGAGGAGTTATTACGGATATGAATGGTGCTTTCCAGCTGAAAGTAAGCAAGGGGGAAACTCTTGTATTTTCCTATGTGGGCTATGATGAACAGCAAATCCTGATTACTAATCAAAAGATTCTTAACATCCGGATGGAACCGACCACCATGGGGCTGGATGAAGTGGGGGTTGTAGGTTATGGTACCCAATCCAAGCGTACCGTAACATCCGCCATCAGCAAGGTGGATGGAGAAACATTGAAGGCAACTCCTATCAATACTGTGGGAGAAGGGCTGAAGGGTAAAATTGCGGGTGTACGCGTGTACAATGAGAACAATACTCCGGGTGCAGAGGCTACGTTCTTGATTCGTGGTGGTTCATCTATCAGTCAGAGTAATTCTCCTCTTATATTAGTTGATGGCGTAGAGCGCAGTACAGCGGGTATCAATCCCAATGACATCGAATCTATCGAAGTCTTGAAGGATGCCGCTTCTTCTGCTATTTATGGTTCGCGTGCATCGAATGGAGTTGTCCTGATTACGACAAGAAAAGGAAAAAGCGGTGCTCCTCGAGTGACGTTTGAGGCTTCCTTTGCAAACGAGAATGTGGAGCGGATGATTGAGTATCTGGATGCTACCCAAGCTGTTACTATCATGCGCGATCGTTGGGCTTCCGGACCCAGTCCGGAAAAGTTATACCTTGACGGATATGCTTATAGTTCCGGCAATACGGATGCTTCCAAGTTTTCTACCCGTTACCTGAGGGATGGAGAGAGCATTCCGGCAGGATGGAAGTCTGTGGCTGATCCGTTGGATCCCAGTAAGACTTTGATTTTTGAAGATAATGATTGGGCCAGTACTTGTTTCAAGAATGCTCTTTGGCAAAATTATTATGTGGGGATAGAAGGAGGTACGGAGAAATTGAGCTATGTGGGCAGTATTGGCTATATGAAAGATTCCGGTGTAGGTGTAGGCACGGCATTCGACCGTTTCAATGCCCGTACTAATGTAACTGCCAAAATCAGAGAGAACCTGACTTTCAGTAGCAACATAGATTACAGCCAGACGAATAGCGAAGAGTATGCCAGTCAGTATCAGGTGATTTCCCGTGGACTGATGACCCCGGCCGTTCAACGTAAATATTGGGTGTCTGACAATGAATGGTACGGAACCCCGACGCCAGGTCCAAACTCTTCGTCTCCGAATCCGAGCTTCTACTCGTATTTTAATGATAACAATCAGCGTACCAACCGTTTGGGGTTAGTCGGCTCTCTTGATTGGGAAGTTTTGAAAGGATGGCATGCTGTGGGCACCGCTTCTTTGTTTACGCAAAACAGCCATGGAGATACATTCATGCGTGCCAACCCGATGAATGGAACGCGGAAGGCGACTACCAACATGACGGATGAGCAACGGAAGAAACTGGAATTCTACACCAGCTATACAAGAACGTTTGCCGATAAACACAGCATCAGTGCGATGGTAGGATATTCCTATCAGCAATATTTGTACAAGTATGTGTATGCTGCCACTACCGGACACAGCTCCGACAAGATACCGACATTGAACGGAGGTTCTGTTTATTCCGATGCAACGTCGACCAAGCAGGAAGATGTGAATATCGGTTATTTCGGCCGATTGAACTATGATTATCTGAAAAGATATATGTTGACTGCTACTTTCCGTGAGGACGGCTCTTCCCGTTTTGCCAAAGGCAACCAATGGGGATTCTTCCCCGGATTGTCTGTCGGATGGGTTATGAGTGATGAGCCTTTTATGCAGAATATCGGTTTTATAAGTAATTTGAAGTGGCGTGGCAGTTATGGGCAGACCGGTAACAACTCCATCGGCTATTACGATGCATTAGGATTGTATGCCATTACCACCAGTTATGATCAAAGTGCTGCGACCGTTTCTTCGGCCATGCCTAACAAGGCTCTTGAATGGGAGACTTCCACACAATTGGATTTAGGTTTTGATTTAGGCTTGTTCAAGAACCGCATCATATTGGGTATAGACTATTTCAATAAGATTACGGATAACCTGATTACTTCCAAAGTATTGCCCAATACGTCGGGATACGGTTCCATCCTTACCAATCTTGGAAAAGTACGTTTCCGTGGTTTCGATGCTGAAATAACAACACGTAACATTGTCAAGAAGGATTTCACGTGGGAATCTAAATTCACCATTACTTACGTAAAGAACAAGGTGCTTAAACTGCCCGAAAACGGACGGGACAAGAACCGCCAGGGAGGATACTCTGTAAAAATGCAGGATGGCACGACCAAAGAATTCGGAGGTGTTGCCGAGGGTGAACCGTTGGGGCGTTTCTATGGATATAAGAAAGACTTTATCATTACAACTCCCGAGCAGGCTGCCAATGCCCGTTATGACACCTCATCCAAAGGTTGGGACTGGACCACGAAACAGAAACTGGGTGTCGGAAAAAAGACTATCGGAGACTATGAGTGGAAAGACCTGAACGGAGACGATATCATCAACAGCAATGATATGTTCCTGCTGGGAAATACGATTCCCCATACCACCGGAGGTTTGAACAATACTTTCACTTACAAGGGCTTCACTTTGAATGTCTATCTTGATTTTGCTTTGGGGCACTCCATTTCCAATGGTTATCTGCAACGCCAGATGTGTAATTTCATGAATGGAAACACCAGCCTGCCTGCTGAAATCCTAAAATGCTGGAATGTGGGGGATGACCCGAGTAAGGCCAAGTATGCCCGTTTCTCAGGCAATGACTCCGATGAGTTGAATAAGAATTTCCGGGACAACTCCGATGTTTTCACCCAGAAAGCCGATTATCTCTGTATCCGTGAAATCTCTCTGCAATATGCTCTGCCTCAGGCATTGCTGGCAAAGATTGGTCTGAAAGGGCTGGTATTGACCCTGGCCGGAAACAATCTGCATTATTTTACGGAAGTAATAGGCCTTTCTCCCGAAGTAGGTGCATCAAGTACCTATTCCGGTAGTTTCAACACCTATCCGCCTATCCGTAAGTTCTCTATCGGATGTAAAGTTACTTTGTGATAAAAGAAGTTTAATACGAAAAATAAGAATTATGAAAATAAAAATATTATCCGGCATTCTTCTTATAAGTGGGGTCTCGTTTTTTACATCATGTCATGGAGACCTGAATGTGATACAGCCCAGCCAGTTCACCAGCTTGTCCATGTGGACAGAGGAGAGCGATGCTACGAGTGCGGTAAATGGAGCATATACTCAATTCCGTTCTGCCTTTTCCGATTTGCTCAACATCTATGGAGAGATGCGCTCAAACTGGTATGAGAGTGGGGCGGTAAATGATGCGTTTTTTAATAGAGTGGGTACAAACGTATTGCTGAGCGGTGATGCAGGTACAAATTGGAGTAGCATATATACTACCATTAATAGTGCAAATTTGATTCTGAAGCATACTCCGGAAATCTCTTTCACCAATGAAGCTACACGTAATGAGGTGATGGCCAATGCCTATTTCCTACGGGCATATTGTTACTTTACTCTGGTGCGGGTATTCGGTGACTGTCCACTACTGACTTCCGGCTTTGAGTCAGAAAAGCAGGAGGACATGTATCCCAGCCGTACGGCGGCCTCTGAAGTATATGCTCAGGTCGAAACCGATATAGAAGAAGCTTTAAGGTTGATGCCCGCTTCTTCCAAGCTTCTCCATAAGGCATCTCCGGCAGCCATCAACATGTTGCGTACTGAATATTACTTATGGAAGGCAAAGCGTCTGGGAGGAGGGAATGCGGCTCTGAGTACGGCGCAGTCTTCTGTTGATGCGGTATTGAAAGCCGGATATGCACTTCTTCCCACGTTTGCCGATATTTTCAATTTAAGCAACGAAGCCAATTCTGAGCTTATCTGGACATTGCCCTATATCGTCAATGAAAATGTGACTCCGGGAACATCCCCCAACTTTTTCGCCTATTATCTGGCACCTAACGGTGACAGAACCCGGCTGAGGGAAGCCGGATATACCGAGGATGAGGTTCCTGCCGGTTCCCATGCCCAGTATGTTGTGCCCACGCAAGCCTATTGCGATTTCCTGGCTGAGGATGCACGTGACACGCGTACGGATGTTTCAGTACGGGTATTCGAGGATAAGTTCCTGACGGAAGAAGTACAGATTAAAAGGATGGTTGTGAAGTTCAAAGGCTCCTTTGCCAATGATACGCGTAGTTTTGACAGTGATGTCCCCGTCTATCGTTTGGCCGAAGCCTATCTTTTGAAAGCTGAAGTGGAAAATGCCTTGGGAAATACGGATGCCGCTTTGCAGAATCTGAATGTAGTGGCCAAGCGTGCTTATGGGGTAGACAACTACTACACGGCAAGGACTCAGGATGCCATAGACAATGCCATTATCAGCGAAATACTGAAAGAGTTTGTCGCAGAATCAAAAGCATGGTGGGCATACCTTCGCTTTAATAAGGAATTCGAGCTTATTGAGACCTTGAAGGGGCGTGAAGGGGAGAAGAATGTTACCTTGTGGCCTATTGCTCCTGCTTGTCTCAATACTAATCCGAATATAACACAAACGGAAGGTTACAAATAAATATTGGGATGATATGAGATATAAGACTATACTTTTACTGGTCTTGTCTGCTTGGGGTATCATGGCATGCCAAAATTATACGGATAAGATAGCGGTGGAGATTCGGCAATCGGTATATCCGGTGTTGACATTGAAGGAGCATAATCCGGTATTGTGTCTGCGTCTGATTAGGAACAGCGGCGTGGCATATCAGTTGGAAAAGATAAATTTCACTTTGGATGGAACTGTCCGTTCCGGTGATGTCGTTTCCGCTTCGCTGTTCTTGGATGAGAATTGTGGGCAGGTTTGTACAAGTGCCAAACCGGTGAACAAACAATTGAGTTTTAAGGTAGGCCGGCAGATAGAGGAAGATACACTGACATGCTGGGTGACACTCCGACTGAGGGATGATGCGGCGCAGGCTACAAGCAAGATTGAAATCTCATGCAGCAGTGTCCAGACAGACCTGGGGCTGGTGGGCATCCGCCAGTTGCCCGCAGTAAAGCCGCTCCGTATAGGAGTGGCCCTG
>ENA-OPNR01000525-OPNR01000525.1-human-gut-metagenome-genome-assembly--contig:-NODE-525-length-17445-cov-2.503738_pt1 | contig 17445 bp, 5 predicted proteins | sample MGYA00241543_ERZ501783 | MGnify/ENA primary metagenome ERZ501783 (study PRJEB25962, sample SAMEA2042557) | human gut metagenome | biome: human gut; feature: human-associated habitat; material: faeces... | reverse complement strand
CCTCCTCCCTGATTCAGCAAGCGTACGGCATTATCGCCCACCACCAGGATATTCTGATACTTGGCTGCATCAATCGGCAGCAACGGGGCACCTTTCTTTATCACCGGAGCATTCTTCAACAGCACAATGCCCTCATTGCCTATCTCGCGGGCAGCGGCATAATGCTCTTCCGTAGCTACCGAACCATAGGGTTTCTGACGGTTCATCGCCGTACGGAATATCAAGCGAAGAATGCGGGAAGCCTTGTCATCTATTGTAGACATCGGCACTTTGCCATCTTTCAACATCTGGAGGTAAGGGTTGGCAAGGTAATAATCGTTATAGGTAAATACACTCTCGGACGTCAGACCGTTGGTGTAAGAACCCATTTCAATATCCAGACCGTTGACGGCAGCTTCATAGGTGTCGTGGGCACCGCCCCAGTCGGTAATGACACAGCCGTCGAACTTCCAGTCATCTTTCAGAATCTTGTTCAGTGTGAAATCGTTATGGCAGGCGTGCTGGCCGCGAATCTTATTGTAAGCGCCCATAATGCTCCAGGCACCTCCTTCTTCTACCGCAGCCTTGAATGCAGGCAGATAGATTTCATGCAAAGCACGGTCGCTAAGATTCACATCAATATGTCCGCGCCACAGTTCCTGGTTGTTCAGCGCATAGTGCTTGACACAAGCTGCCACTCCGTTCTTCTGCAACTCCTGGATGTAAGGTACGCACATCACACTGGCCAGATAAGGGTCCTCGCCCATATATTCAAAATTACGCCCGTTCATCGGAGTGCGGTAGATGTTGACGCCGGGGCCCAGCAACACATCCTTTTCACGATAGCGCGCTTCCTCACCGATGGCCTTGCCATACTTGGCAGACATGTCCGGATTCCAGGTAGCGGCCAGACAAGTCAAGGCCGGGAAAGCGGTAATGCTGTCATTGGTCCAGTTGGCATATCCCCAGTCATTCCAGTTGATTTCGGCACGGACACCGTGAGGGCCGTCGCTCATCCAAAGCTCGGGAATGCCGAGCCGCGGAACACCCGCACTGCTGAATTTACTCTGCGCATGGCAAAGGGCTACCTTCTCTTCCAGTGTCATCCGGCTGAGAGCATCCTTTACACGTGCTTCAATAGGTTGTGCATCGTCCATATAGACCGGTGTCTGTGCAGACACGGTACTGATGGAGCATGCAAGAAATAAGGTTGCTAAAAATTTATTCTTCATGTCTTAATTGGTTAATATGCTAATGTGCCAATTAGCACATCAAATTATCATTTAACTTTAATCGCCGTCGTCGCCTTCTCCAGTCCATCAGCCGTAGCCGTCACCTTGACACCACCCGGTTCACCGTTGTTCTGCAGTACCACCAGGCACTTTCCGTAGAAAGCCTTGCGGTGGTTGTCCTTGAACTTCTCCATAGAGATGGGGCTTCCGTTATCCACTCCAGCAATGAAGCCGGCACCTTCTACGGCAAAGGTCACATCGTTTTCGGCATTCGGACACAAATTTCCATCTTTGTCCAGAATCTCAACCGTAATGAAACTCAAGTCTTTGCCATCTGCCTGAATGGTACTGCGGTCGGGGCTGAGACGAATCTGCGCAGGTTCGCCCGCTGTCCGGATTTCCTGCTCGGCCACAGTCTTTCCTTCCTTGCGGGAAACAGCCTTTACCGTACCCGGCTCATACTTCACGCGCCACATGACGTGGAAATCGTCTTTTCCCTTGCTGCGCACACCCTGCGACTTTCCATTCACGAAAAGCTCCACTTCGTCGGCATTGTTATAATATGCCCACAAATCGATGTCTTGTCCCTCCGTCCAATTCCAATGCGGGAAAAGATGCAACACCGCCTTATCCGGACGCCACTCGGACTGATACATGTAGTAGACATCCTTCGGGAAGCCGGCCAAGTCGATAATGCCAAAGTAAGAGCTGCGTGCCGGCCAACCGTAAGGAGTAGGCTCACCGATATAATCGAAGCCCGTCCAGACGTATTGTCCACTGATAAAGTCGTTGTTCTTCACATGACGCATAGTACCTTCGTGACGGTTGCCCCAAGGAACATGACAGTTGTCGTAGGAGGAGCAAGAGAACGAGGCATCATAGAAAGGCTTGTCCCAACGTTCGGGCCAGATGAACATCGAATCACTCGGCATCTGGTAGTAACCGCGTGTCATCAGGCCGGAAACACTTTCCGTCACGATGAACGGCTTGCCGGGGAAGTTCTCGGGAACACCTGCAAACCAGTCGTCATGGTAATTGAAGCCGATAATATCAAGCGCACCGGAACGGAACAAATGATTGTTCGGGTTCGGCTCGTTGCAGCCTGCCGTCACGGGGCGCGTGGCATCGAGCTTTCTCACCATATCTGCCAGTTTCTTTGTCAGCAGTGAGTTGACGGACATTTCTCCGTCCTTTGCCAGCATATCCGCACTGTGACCGAAGTTCAAGACCAGATTGGCCTCTTCCAGACTCAAGGTGTCGGCTTTGGCATCCGTCCACTGCTCCAGCACTTCGTTGCCGATGCTCCACATGAAGATGGAAGGATGATTGCGGTCACGCACGATAAGGTCAGTCAAATCGCGTTCGTGCCATTCGTTGAAATAGCGTGAATAGTCGTGGCGGGTCTTTTTCTTGCGCCACATGTCGAAAGTCTCGTCCATCACGATGAAGCCCATACGGTCGCAAAGGTCGAGCAGCTCCGGTGCAGGAGAGTTATGGGAACAACGGATTCCGTTGCAACCCATTTCTTTCAGAATCTCCAACTGGCGCTCGATGGCGCGCGTATTCACCGCAGCTCCCAGGCAACCCAGGTCATGATGCATGCAGACACCGTTTATCTTCACTTGTTCACCATTCAGGATAAATCCTTTTTGTGCATCGAAGCGGAAAGTACGGATGCCGGTAGGAGTATAGTAACGGTCGAGTACCTCGCCGGTCTCTTTATTCTTGAGGATGCTTTCTACCTTATACATATAAGGTGCATCAATACTCCAGAGATTAGGATTCTTCAATTCTATTTCCTGCTCCATTTCTGCCGGAGCGACAGGCATCAGCTGAGCTTCCGACACAGCCTCACCCACCACATGACCGTCGGCATCCACTAACCGGGATTGCAGGACGACATCAATCAGAGGAATAATTTCCGAATCGAACACAACATATGTACCGTCGGCCTGCTGCACGGAATCTTCCGTCTGCATCTCTACATCGTACTGCAAACTGGTACGTATCTTCAACCGGGCACTGTTCTTCGACACTTCTTCTGCCGTCACGTAGGTACCCCACTGTGCCACATGCACCGGATTCAGTTTCGTCAACCACACATTACGGTAGATACCGCAACCGGAATACCAACGTGAATTGGGTTGTTCGGCATTGTCCACTCTTACAGCAATCACATTCTTCTCCCCCCATTTGATATAAGGAGTCAAATCATAACTAAACGAGATGTATCCATAGGGGCGTGTTCCCAGTTCATGCCCATTAATATAAACGGTGGAGTTCATATAGACACCATCGAAATCTATGCGATAGCGCTTGCCCTCATCGACCTTATCGGCAATAAAAGTCTTACGATACCAACCTATACCACCAGGCAGAGCACCTCCCCCTGTTCCTGACGGATTGTCCCGACTGAACTCTCCTTCAACAGCCCAATCGTGGGGCAAGTTCAGTTTCCGCCAGTCTGCGTCATTATAATCCAGACGGGCTGCCGCCGTATCATCTCCCAAGCGAAAGGCCCAGTCGGCAGTAAAATCCAAGCTACGGTCATCGCCAGCTACCTCTTTAGGAGCATTGCAACCGGCCAATAGGGACAGCCCGATGGCCAAAGACAATATGATTTTATTCATGGTAATAAATATCTAAAAGATTATCGAGTGCCTACTCCTCTCTCACAGCTATTCAGAAGTGGGGAAGTGCCCGGCACCGAGGAACGACGAGATCGGTACCGGGAAGACTTCTCTCCCTGGCACCGTCGTCTATCATTCTGATTATAATTTTACGGTTTGTGCTTTTCCGTCATACTTCACCGTTGTGCCTTTCGCCTTCAAATCGAACGGTTGCGGCTGGTCTTTGCTTACCTTCACCACATTGAAAGTACGTTCCTTCAGCATACCGGGGAAGTCACCCGTACGGTCGCCGATAACCAGTGTACCCTCAGCATCGTTATAGGCAAACGGTATAGTGGCATATTGTCCCTTCTCGTAGTTATAGTTCACACCTTCATCCTCATAGAGCGTAAACGCGCCGTCCTTACCCGTATAAACATAGAGAGTGATTTCCGAAGCCGGTTTTTCATCACTGTATTGCATGTCCGGACCATAAGGTACAATGGCACCTTCGCAAACGTAGAGCGGAATACGTTCATAAGGAGCATCCACTGTCAACTTCTGGCCACCGTTCACATACTTACCGGAGTAGAAATCATACCAACCGCAGCTTACCGGGAAATAAACCTCGCGGCTGCGTGCACCGTATTCGTAAACCGGAGCCACCATCAGGGCAGAACCGAACATAAACTGGTCACCTATATTGTTGACGTTTGCATCAGCTGTGAAGTCCATTACGAGCGGACGCATGATGGTATAATCATTGAAGTAAGTCATACCAGCCAAAGAATAGATATACGGCATCATGTTGTAACGCAGCTTCGTATAGTAAACGATGGAGTTGTAGCACGGATGTCCTGCCGGAGCGATATTCCAAACCTCACGGTACGGATACTGGCCGTGTGCACGGAACAACGGGCAGAAAGCGCCGAACTGATACCAACGGGTATTCAACTCTCTCCATTCCTTATAATCAGCATTTTCACGTCCAGTCTTGTTGAATTCCATCTGACCAGCCACATAACGGTTCTCTACACAGAATCCACCGATGTCCATAGTCCAATAAGGGATACCGCTGACAGCAAAGTTCAAGCCGGCAGAGATTTGCGCTTTCATATCTTCCCAACGGGTAGCGATGTCACCACTCCAGGTGGCAGTAGAATAGCGTTGCAACCCTGCAAAGCCGGAACGTGTCAACAAGAAGACGCGCTTGTCCGGTTCCACGCCGCGCTGTCCGTCATAGATAGCTTCAGCATTCATCAGTGCGTATGCATTGAAGAACTTGGCAGAGGGGCCGAGTGCCGTCGGGCCGCAAAGGTCCTTGCGGTATTGCAAATCCGTACAGTCGCGTATGTTCGGTTCGCTGGCATCCATCCACCAAGCGTCAACACCCAGAGGATAGTAGTGGTCTTGCATCTGCTTCCAGAAGAGCTTGCGTGCATCGGCATCGTATGCGTCATAGAAAGAGCCCAGATAGCCGGGGCCTACCCAGTCTTTGATGCTGTCTTTGATAGCCTGCTGATACATCCAGCCTTTTTCGTCAAATTCCTTGAAGTGTTCGGTCGTAGCATAGAACTTGGGCCATACGGAAATCATCAGACGTCCGTTCATGGCGTGGATGGAGTCGACCATTCCTTTCGGGTCGGGGAAACGTTCGGGGTCGAACTCATGGCTTCCCCAAGAATCCTGCTTCCAGTGCAGCCAGTCGATTACGATATTGTCGATAGGAATCTGACGTTCACGGAATTCCTTCAAGGTGGAGAGAACCTCCTCACGCGTATTGTACTTCTCACGGCTCTGCCAGTAACCCATCGCCCATTTCGGCATAATCTGGGATTTACCTGTCAATGTACGGTAGCCGCTAATCACATCGTCCATATCATCACCATAAACGAAATAGTAGTCTATTTCATTCTGCATTTCACCCCACCAGGAGAGTTTGTTCTGTTCTTCATCAGCCACCGGACTCAATACCCGCAGACCGCAGTAAGAAACACCGGCATCAGGCTTCCACTCTATCTTCAACGGAACGCGCTTGCCCGCTTCCAGATTGACAGCAAACTTATAACTGTTAGGATTCCAAGCCGTACGCCAACGTTCGGGAACCACCAACTCATTATCAATATATACTTTCATGTAGCCTGCATAGTAAAGGATGAAGCGGAACAAGCCGCTTTCTGCCGGTTCTATTTCTCCCTCATAAACTACGTCGGACCCTCCGAACGGGAACTCCGCAGGCAAATTAATCACCTTACTCAGATGTGCGGCACGGTCCAGATGTTCAAAATAAAGAGAATCCTCACGACGTACAAGGGTTTCCACGTCTTTCTTGCCCGGAATATATGTACCGGTCAAAGCACCTTCCTTGCCCTCTTTATCATAAAGTTTGAAGACATCACCCAGCTGTGAGTAATCGCGCGGGTCACCGAAACGGCAGAGCGAATAGCTGTCCCAAAGCACACCGTAGTTCTTATTAGACACGATAAAGGGTACAGACACCTTTGTATTGTACTGGAACAGTTCCTCATTCTTACCTTTATAGTTGAACTCATCCGCCTGGTGCTGGCCCAAGCCATAGAAAGCCTCATCATTGCCTGCCGACTGGAATACTTGACGTACTGTATATCCTTTCGTACCTTCCACTTCCACCGGAGTAAAGGTCCGCCCGTCAGAGTCTTCAGCCAGAATCTGCTTGCCATCGGTATCCGTGAAGCGTACCTCACCCGTTGTCTTGGACACAATGGCACATAATTCCGATGTCTTGACAGTCACTTCATCGCCCTGCTCTTCGACCTTAAAGTCGGTCTTATTCTGTTGAGGGATCACAATGAGACTCTGCTCCTTTGAAAATTCCTTCTCAGGAGTAGCCGATACATGAATGAGCTTCTCACCCATTACTTCCAATCTTACTTTACGCACATCCGTCGGTTGCTGCTGCTTGACTTCCACAACAACACCGTTCTCGGTCTTTTGGAATCCGCCTCCGGAACATGCGGCGAGCATCCATCCGGCAAGCAAATAAACTGAAGTGTTTTTCAATTTCATATTACTGTTTTTAAAGTGAATTTTCTCCGATGTAAAAATAGAAAGTTTCCTTCAAAAACGGGTCTCCCCGATGTTGAAACAAAAGGGCGCTTTTGATTACCCTAAAAGACAATATGTTTCCGTAAGGGGTATCTTTTGTTATCTACCCTCTCTTTCCTGATAAACAGAGGGCAAAACACCGAATTCATCCTTGAAATATTTGCTGAAATACTTGGGGTTGTTAAAGCCCAACTGATACGCTATCTCCGATACATTTTGTTGACTCTCGCGCAGCATCTGCGCCGCTCTTTTCAAACGGATGACACGGATGAATTCAATGGGCGTCTTACCGGTTATCTGCAAGAGTTTCTTGTAAAGATGTACCCGGCTCATGCCCAATCCCCGGCTTAACTCTTCTACGGACAAGTCACACCGACCGATGTTCGCCTCCACATACTTGATGGCATTTTCCACCAGCTTTTCGTCCAGCGAGGTAATAGCTATTTCACTTGGTTCGGGGTCGATGAGCAACTTTGCCTTGCGCTTCTTGCTCAGGTCAATCAACTTGCGCATACGCAGAATAAGGATTTCCACATTGAAAGGTTTCGTCACATAATCATCCGCACCGATGGTCAACCCCTCCACTTTATCTTCCACAGCCTGCCGTGCAGTGAGCAATATCATCGGAATGTCACTCGTGCGTTTATCGGTCTTCACCCAGCGACACAGTTCATTTCCATCCATCTCGGGCATCATTACGTCGCTGACAATAACATCCGGCATCAGTTCCGGTATTTTCTGCCAAGCTTCCCGGCCATTAGAAGCTGACTGTATACGGAAATACAAGCTCAGACTATCTTTCATGAAGGCAACCAAATCTTCATTATCATCCACAATCAGGGCCAACGGCTTCTCTTTTTCATCTTCATTATCCTCCTCCATATCGTCCGGCAAATCATCCGGAAGCGGTTCCTCTTCCATACCCGGCAAAAGTTCCTCATGCTCTTCCACCTCTTCTGCAAGCGGTGCTGGCTTGGAAGGACTTACATGCACATGTTTAACCGGAAGCTCAATCAAGAACACACTACCGGACCCCACATTGTCAACAACGCGTACCGTACCCTCATGTAGCGTCACAAAGTCACGTACCAGGCTCAAGCCAATACCGCTACCCGTTGACTGACGCTCCTGTTCTTCCTGCTCCACCTGATAGAAACGTTCAAAAATTCGCTCCTTGTCTTCATCCCTGATACCGACACCGGTATCCGATACCTTTATCAACAATCTTCCAGACATCTCTTTCGACATTTCCAATGCCACATCCACACGTCCCCCGTCCGGGGTAAATTTGAAGGCATTGGATAGAAGATTCATCACAACTTTACCAATTTTATCCTCGTCGAATGACATATTCAGCGATTCCATGGCCGAAAAGAATGTCAGATGCACATGTTTCTTTTCAGAAAGCATCAGGAAAGAAGCACAGATGCTACGCACATACGCCACAATATCCCCCTCGGACAAAGTGAGATGCAATCCTGCCATCTCATTCTTACGGAAATCGAGCAACTGGTTGACCAGATTCAACAAACGCTGCGCATTGCGGTACATCAGTTGTAGCTTGCCATGCAGTTTTTCGTCCGTAATCTCCTTCATCATACTTTCCATCGGCGATATAATCAGCGTAAGCGGCGTACGCAACTCATGGCTGACATTCGTAAAAAAGCGGAATTTCATCTGGCTCAACTCCTCCCTCTTCTTCGCATCTTCCTCTATCTGGCGGATTCTGAACTTATTACGTTCCCTCCGTTGTACGGCATAAAGTGAAAAGGAAACAACTCCTACTATCAGAAGAGCATAAACGATATATGCCCACGGAGTCATCCAGAAAGGCGGAAGAATGACAATCTTGAGCGAAGCCTCTTCAGTACCCGCATATCCGTCACTGTTTGTAGCCTTCACTTTTAAAATGTAAGTCCCCGGAGCCAGATTGGTATAGGTAACGCGATGCATATCGGACATACTCGTCAGCCAGTTCTCATTAAACCCTTCCAATTTATAGAAATACTGTGTCTTTTCGGGCAGCACGAAATTGTCCGACGCGAACAGCACCGTGAACACATTCTGCTTATAAGCCAAGACAACTTCTTCTGTTTCATTCAAAGCTTCCTTCAAGATGACACGTCCTGCATACTCCTTGCCCACCTTCACGTCTTCATTGAACAACTGGAAACCGGTAAACATAACCTTGGGCAACGTACGGTTATACTTTATGTTGCCCGGCTGGAAGCGATTCAGCCCATACAGTCCTCCCACTACAATCTCGCCCGTATGCAGTCGTTTGAGGGAACGCTGGTTGAAGTCACAACTCTGCAACCCGTCCTTGTCATTATAGGTATAGCAACGGAACACGGGCTGCTCCGTCTTGCTGTCAACGGACAACACCACGTTTATCAGTTCTCCTCCGGTGCTGATCCATATACTTTTGTTTTCATCTTCCGTAATACCTAATATCAATAGTTTGGAGAAACCGGGTTTGATAGGCACTTCGTACAATTCATCCCGTTTGCTGTCATATACATTCAAGCCTTCACGCGTGGCTATCCATAACAAACCGCGACTATCTTCGTAAACTTGATTGATATTTTGGTTGGAAAGTCTGGTCTTACCCGATTTTGTACCTGCAAAATTTGTAATCTCGCCGGTCCTCAGGTCCATGAAAGCCATCCCTGCCGAAGTACCGATAATCAGATTATTGTCACAGCTGATGCAGAGGGATGAGATATAGTCCGACACAAGGTTTGAATTACCTGTAGAATAGGTGGTAAATATCCCCGTCTGAGGATTCAGGCATTGCAATCCTCCCCCCAACGTACCGATCCAGATATTTTTGTCCGCATCTTCTGCCAATGCCCATACATTGTCATAGACCAGCGAGTTACTGTCTCCCTTACGGGACCGGTAATGGATAAAGCGGTTTCCATCATAGCAATTCAGTCCGCCCCAGAAAGTACCAGCCCACACTCTGCCGCTACTGTCCCGAAGAAGGCAGACTATGACATCACTCGAGATAGAGCGGGGATCTGCCGTATGCGAAAAAAACATACGTTCATCCGTCACGCTATTCCAGCGAATCAACCCGCGGTCGTTGGTCCCCACCCATACGATACCACCGCCTCCGTCCTCCACACAATTGATGTCGCCTACATCGGCAATGCCGAATTTGAAGACACTTTCATTATAGAAAGAGACACCCTTCTTGTAGGTTCCCACCCACATCGTACCGGCCTCATCTTCATAAAGAGCCGTTATTGTATTGTTGGACAGAGTACGCCCGTTATTAGGATCGTTCGCCAGACGGATTTTCCGTCCCGCCGGTTCTATCAATTCAACGCCATCCTGATCCCTGCCTACCCATATACATCCGTATTTATCCTGTGCCACTGCACGTACGGTATTGTAGGTGTCCGTTCGGGGAGAACGCTGTTCCCAAACCTTCCGAGAAAGGCTATAAATCCACATCCCCTCCACACTGAATATCCACGCCCGCCCACTATGGTCGACAAACAAATCAAAGGTAGCATTCTTTACTTCCCTGCAATCTTCGGCAATGTCCGGATTGGTCCACTTGATATTTTGCTTTTCCTCATCTATACAAACCAAGATACCGTTACTCAAAACCAACAGGATTCCTTCGCCGCATTCTTTCATGTCGGACACTTCGGCTTTCGCAAGCAGTTCATCCGCCTCCTTTACTGCCACGGCATTTTTCTGTCCTTCTCTATAGCTGTAAACACCTTTACCATTAATATAGATCCAGAAAGTCTTTTCCTTATCAATATAGATAAGCGAAGGATTTCCGGTCAGACCGACGTTCCACATCCAAGCTTCCACATTACGGTCAAAAACATCGGAAGCCGAGTTGTAAATGGCATACCCACTTCCCGTACGTATCCACAAATTACCGGACGCATCTTCTTGTATATCCTCGACATAACTATCGGGAAGAGATTTCTCGTCATCTTTCTGGCTGCGATAAATCTTTATATTGTAACCATCATAGCGGTTCAGCCCCGAAGCTGTACCAAACCACATGAATCCGTTTGAATCTTTATAAATAGCATTAACCTGATTATTGGAAAGTCCGTCTTTCACTTCCAAATGTTTAAACATGTAGTCATGTGAAGCAGCAGAGAAACATACCATCCAAACCCACAAGAGCAGTAGTTGCAGTCTTTTCATACTATCAGAGCTAAGGGAAGTTATTTTTGTTGCAAATGAAGTGAAAAACGAACAGAAAAGCAAGGAAAGACAAGGATTTTTAAAGAAGGAGAAGCATATCCCTCGCGGACATACTTCTCCGTAACCAATCAAAAAAACTATATCAACAATCCTTGTAACCTATAAAACCTATTTGTATGATACTTTTAAAAACTGTCTTTTATTCTATCCACCACTCAATCAATAAGGGTATTGACCGGCTGCGGCTCCCTTCATGATGCCCTCAATGGCATAAGCCTCCTTCGCCGTACCCGTACCACGGTTCATGTCACCGCCGGTTTCCCAATAAAAGGGGACACAACCGTGGTTTTTCGCCTCTCGGGTGACTACCTCATTCCAATAGGAGCGGCTCTTGTTATGCATCTCCTGGTCAATATCAGGATAGGCAAGTTCAGAAGTCCCCTCTATCTTGTCTTCTTTTGCCCGCTTCATGGCACTATACTCGCCTACAATCACAGGAATTCCCTTATCTGCATAGGCCGTTTTCATCTTCTGGAATTGCTGCTTCACATAATCTTCTTCGTAACCGGTGGCATTATGAATGGAACCGGATACATGATTATCCTTACCCCAATAAAGGAATACATTGCTCCAGGTTTCGTCATGGTTCATCATGGTGAACTGATAGGGATCATAGAAGTGAACTTCCACCATCAGACGGTCGGGTACCTCATCCTTGGGCATCGTGTAGTCATTCACCGTCTTGTCAATATTGGTATAAGGACCTTGCACAATCAGACAACGGCTCGCATTATTTCCTCCGGTGGCACGCACGGCATCAATGAAGGTCTGTTCGTATTTCAAGATGACATCTATGGCCGATGTGCCAACGTTCCCCTGGTCTTGCTGTCCGGGTTCGTTACATCCGGCAAAGAGCAGGTGTTCGTCATAAGCATTCAGTTTATTGGCAATCTGTGTCCAGATAGCTTTCTGCTTGGCATCTACTTCGCTGCTGTAACCATGGGTGATACTCTCTTCAAGCCAACCGCCATCCCAATGGATATTGACAATGGCATACATATCATTGGCTACACAGTAGCCCACCACTTCGCTCACCCGGTCGAGCCATGCAGCATCTATCTCATAGGTCGATGGATTCACAATGTAGTAATCCCACGCGCAAGGGATGCGCACCGCATTAAATCCCAATGCCTTCAGCCCTTTGATATATGCCTCACTCACTTTAGGATTTCCCCATAACGTTTCGCTCGCTATCTTGTTCTTGTTATCACAAGCTTCCAGCGTGTTGCCGATATTGATACCTGCATACATCTTGGCGGCAAGTGTCCTGGCATCGCTTTCCATATTGCCGGTTTCGCCCGCACCCTGCTTTACGGCCACAGTCTCCGTCAGGCTACCCAAAGTAAAAGAGATATGGCCTTCGCGCGCTCCCAAAGGATTGGGAGAGACGGTAAACTTGAAAATCTTGTCTTCCATGGCACGGGTATTGACCGCCTTTATCCAAGAAACATCGGAAACGGCTTGTACGTCACCATTTGGTTCCACCACCCCAGAAACATCTCCTCCCGCAGCTGGCAGGTCGAAAGAGGTAGAGTTGGATATGATTAATCCGTCCGCAGCCGTTTGTTTCACTGTGAAGCTCCCTACTTCGCTGCCTCCGGCTTTCACCGTTACCTTGGCTTCACGGTCACTCGTGTCCGTATTGGCTTCTGCCATAACGGTATACTTCAAAATACTACTCGAAGCAGAACTTTCGGCAGTAACCTTACACCACTCCGGTGCACTGCTGGTAACTTCCAATGCAACGTTCGACTTGATGTTCAGCGTACTTGTTCCTCCGGTCTTGGAGAAAGTCATTCCATCCGTCAGAATGTTCGCGGGAATCGTTATTTCTGGAGTCACAGTATCATCATTGCCGGAACATGCGGCAACGAAAGAAGAGAAAAGCAGTGCCGACAGCACCAGGCAAATTTGGAATTTTTCAATGATATTCTTCATCATGTCTTTACGTATTAAAAATAATGGTTAAATCAGTGAGAGCAAAAGTAGCGGAAAAGGCGGAAAACACACCGATGCCATGTTATCTGCAACGGTATCATTTGTTTCCGAATAGGGCTCAAAAGTTATCATTGAATGACATCAGACACATCCGGCTTGCTTGAACCGAAAGAATACTTTATTTTTGTGTATAAACACTTCCTTCAACTACCCTGATTCATATATCTGATAAACTATTTAAAATACAATGCATTTATGAGAAAGATGATGTTACTTTTAGGACTGGCGCTCAGCCTGTCCTGCTTTTCACAAAACCGGCAAGGTTATCAAAATCCCGTTATTCCCGGTTTCCATCCCGACCCGAGTATCTGCCGCGCAGGAGATGACTTTTATCTGGTCAACAGTAGTTTCCAATATTTCCCGGGCGTACCGTTGTTCCACAGCAAAGACCTCATCAACTGGGAACAAATCGGACACTGCCTGACGCGCCCCTCACAACTGCCGCTTCACGACGCCGGCCCATGGGGAGGAATCTATGCACCTACCATCCGCTACAACAGCGGTACATTCTACATGATTACCACCAACGTGTCCGACAAAGGCAACTTCCTTGTACACACTACCGACCCGCGTGGCGAATGGTCGGAACCCGTATGGCTCAAGCAAGGCGGCATAGACCCGTCCCTCTATTTTGAAGACGGCAAGTGTTACCTTGTCAGCAATCCGGGCGTAGGTATCTATCTGTGCGAAATCAACCCCAAAACCGGCGAACAACTCAACGAGTCCAAACGCATCTGGAACGGTACGGGCGGACGGCACCCTGAAGGGCCGCACATTTACAAGAAAGACGGCTGGTATTACCTGCTGATTTCCGAAGGCGGCACGGAATACGGGCACAAAGTGACAATAGCCCGTAGCCGCGATATAGACGGCCCGTACGAAGAGAACCCCGCCAATCCCATCCTGACCCACATCAACAAGAATGCACAGAACAGCCCGATACAAGGAACCGGCCATGCCGACCTGATACAAGCTCCTGACGGTTCGTGGTGGATGGTGTGTCTCGCTTTCCGTCCGCAAAGCGGCAGCCATCACCTGCTGGGACGCGAAACGTACCTTGCTCCCGTGCGCTGGGACAAGAATGCCTGGCCGGTAGTAAACGGAGATGGTACAATAGCCCTGCAAATGGATGTACCAACCCTACCGCAACATCCTCTTGCCCCCAAGCCTGCACGCACCGATTTCAAAAACGGCAAATTAGGTCCCGAATGGGTTCATATCAGAAACTATCATCCGGAAAACTATACCTTTGCTTCCGGTAACCTCCGTCTGAAAGCAACCCCCGTAAACCTGAACAACGGGAAAGGCAGTCCTACTTTTGCCGGCCGCCGGCAAGAACATATCGACTTCACAGCCACCACTTCCATGCAACTGAAAAAAGCCGCCAGTGGCGACGAAGCCGGCCTGACGGTCTACATGTTCGAATCGTCCCATTACGATTTATTAGTCAAGCAATTGGCAGACGGGAAACAAGCTGTAGTATTGCGCTACCAATTGAATGAATTGACCCATACGGAAAAGGAAGTTATTCTGCCCCAGGGGAAAGTACAACTCCGTGTAAAAGGCAGCAACGAAATCTATTCGTTCGAGTATGCCACAAACGGAAAGGACTTCAAAGAACTGGGCCGAATGAATACGCGCTATATCAGTACAGAAACTGCCGGTGGCTTTACGGGAATCATGCTGGGATTGTATGCCGTCTCCGGTTCTCAAACCTCAAAAGCATATGCAGACTTTGAATACTTTGATTACGAAGGAAAATAGCAGCCAATCTTAGAGAAAGCCCCTGCTTTTCTCCGCTTCCGCCCTTTTGTCTGTCCGGTTCAGTACAAAGATTCATGAACGGCCCACTTAGGTGAACAAGTTTGTTCACCTAAGTGGGCTGATTTGTTCACTACTATGAACAAGGCGGACCACTTTAGTGGAGATACCATAAAATCACTATGTTTATCGCAATAAGTACCCATCCCGTCCGAACAAAGTACAAGGCAAAGAGCTATCAAAGCGCCGCCTTACGGACCACCTCCTTTATTTTATTCTCTCTATGGTTCTTCAATCTATATCAGAACGATGCACACCGGTGAGGGCAAAACAAAAAATCCGGGATGGCCTGCATCCCGGATTTCCTATCTAACCAGTATATTTCCGTCTATCCCTCTTACCATTCAGGAACAGAGAAAAGAGTGTGGAACGTGAACTTCACTTCCATAGAACTGCTGAAACCAAGTTCCTTGATAACATCACCATCAGGAGTACCGAAAGCGCACCCTTTATCCTTTGTTGCCCCATAGCAATTCCAAAGTTCCAGACGATACTTCGGGGATTCATTGGCATCGAGCACTTTGGATGCATCAAATGTCACTTCCTTGCCATCCAGATAGAGGTTGTCAAGCGTGGCATGCAAACCGGGGAAATACTTGTAGATGTCAGCCACTTCAACGAAGGTCATGATGGAACCTGCCGCATAGTCGGCAGATTCGTACTTAATGTCGAATTGAGAAGCCACAAGGCTGTACTGGAAGTTCTCGTATTTCACCTCGAACGCAGCTCCTGCGTTATATCCCCATGCACTTCCCCAATCCGGATTGACAGTAACCAGATTGGGCGTATAAATCCCTGCCCCGGTACCGTCGGTAATGACGGTGCAGACAATCTCAAGCTTCTCCTTGAAATGGATGGCAGGCTCGGTACCTTGATTTTCTACATTGCTGAACGGACTGAGGGGAACTGCATTGCCTACAGAACCAGCCCCATAAGCATTGAACAACTGAACACGGTACTTACCGTTTCCTTCAATGTCGCCATAATAGAAGCGGTTGGCATCAAACCGAATGGAAGTACCGTCCAGCTTAATCTCGTCAATGCGTACAAACGAATTGGGATAGCGCTTCGCCATACCGGCAAAGTCAAGCGTAAACACCATGGCATCGGTACAAGCTCCCTCGAAAACAAACGTGTGCTGTCCCGCCAATTTTTCGGGCGAGATGGCTGCAAGCGGCTCATCCCAACTTCCTCCCCATGATGAATCGGCGATATTGAGCAATACCGAAATCTGCGCATCGGCATCGGCCTTGGCCTGGCTGTAATAGTTCAACGAATAGCCATAGTCGCCATCGGGCAGGGCAATCTGCAAGCCGTCGGCAGTCAACGACAGAATGTTCAGCTTACCGCTTTTCGTGCCAATCCAAGTATTGGCACAAAGCACATCTATGTCGATGTCAATCACTTTATTCGCCTCGTCAATCGTAAACTTACCGGTTTCATCGGTCACGGTGCCGTCTTCGGCAATGCGATGAATGTTCACCGTACCGTCTTCCTTGAGTTCCATATAACCGTAGTCCTTTCCGTAAGTATAACCTATCCAACCATTACCGGTACCCATCTCCCAATGAATCTGCTGTTCAATGTTGGGTTGTCCGTTGGAAACCGTACTCCAGTTGTCCGTAACCCCCCACTGCGTGAAAGGCCCTTCAAACACGTGCTGCTTACCGTCCTGGCCATTGTCAAGATACCACTTCTGATAGAGCAGAGCCTTGTTGAACGGTACGTTCTGGGCTGTGGAAACAGCGCGTACAGCCATACCTTGATAAACTGCGGCAGTGATACGGTGATTGACAGAAGCTGCAAACTGGTAACCTACCGCAAATTCTGTATTGGAAGAGTTGACAGTACCGGTGAAGTAATATCCTTCAGTACCCAGCGCTGTCACATCGTTTGCCACACGCGTACCGGCTGCAGGCAGGAAGATGGAATTACCATTAGGACCGGTGAACTTAAAACCTGCCACTCCATCCTGCTCAGTCCACTCTTTCTGGCACAACGTGAAGAGTTCCTCGAAATCATCGGCAGTAGGCAGTGTGGCACGCCCTTGAAATGCACGGAAAGCCAAGTCGGAAGCCGTTTTATAAGTATCGGCCGAAGCATAGTCGGCAGGGTCGATGCTATTGTTGCATCCGGTCAGGTCACCGAATCCGAAAAGGCCACCCAGTCCAGTCTCGCTCTTGGCACCCACATTGAAGCGAGCCCACTTCACGGAGAGTCCCAGGTCGACAAGGTCATTGTCGAGATCGAAGTCATAGGCAGGAGTAGTGAAGCTCTTCACCTCACCATACACAATGCCGCTACCCAGATTGAGGTAAGCCGCATAATAGTATTGCGTCTCGGGCACCAACCCTTCATGGACGAATGAATAGCTGTCCTTAAGTTCCTCACTCTTCACTATAAGGCCTGCACGAACCGCTTCTACATCGGATGAAGTAGAGATAACAACACCACAAGTAGCATCGGCCGTAGCATCGGTC
>ENA-OPNR01000519-OPNR01000519.1-human-gut-metagenome-genome-assembly--contig:-NODE-519-length-17510-cov-2.706560_pt1 | contig 17510 bp, 16 predicted proteins | sample MGYA00241543_ERZ501783 | MGnify/ENA primary metagenome ERZ501783 (study PRJEB25962, sample SAMEA2042557) | human gut metagenome | biome: human gut; feature: human-associated habitat; material: faeces... | reverse complement strand
TGCCACTGCTCCCGCCAGACCGGACAGGCTGATTCCCACACCCATGCCTCCCTGGATCACGGGAATATCTGCATGTAATTCCCCCAGGATCATTTTTCCGTGCTTCATCCCACATCACCTCTCATTACCGCTTTAATACTTGCGGAACCTTTCATAACGTTCCTCTGCGATCTGTTCACCGGTCATGCCGGTATATTTTTGCAGAAATTCCTTGATATGTTCCTTGAGATACCCGCCGATGGCTTCCACGGTACTTTGGTCTGCCCCACCGTATTCCGGTACGATCCGCTCGATCACACCGAGGCGTTTCAGATCCTCGGATGTAATATTCATGACCTCACTGGCTTCTCTGGCACGGTCAGCATCCTTCCATAATATAGAAGCAAAGCCTTCGGGAGACAGGATCGAGTATGTGGCATTTTCCATCATCCATACCTCATTGCCTACCGCTGTAGCCAGTGCCCCGCCGCTGCCTCCTTCTCCGATAAGGATGCACAATACCGGTACTTTTAAGGCTGACATCTCCAACAGATTCCGGGCAATGGCCTCGCCCTGGCCTCTCTCCTCCGCCTCCACGCCGCAGAAGGCTCCCGGCGTATTTACAAAGCTGATAATGGGTCTGTTGAATTTCTCCGCCTGTTTCATCAGGCGCAGTGCCTTACGATACCCCTCCGGCATGGGCATACCGTAATTGCGTCTGGCACACTCCGCAAAATCCTTGCCCTTCACATCTGCCAGCACTGTCACCGGCTGCCCGTCCAGGAATGCCACTGCACCTACCAGTGCTTTATCATCCCCATAATAACGGTCTCCGTGAGCCTCCACTACATAATCGAAAATGTAGGGAATATAGTCGGTTGCTGCCGGTCTGTCCACTCTCCGGACGGTCTTGACCTTTTCCCATGCCGTTCTGGGGAGTGTCAGTATTGACCGTTCCTTCACGATCTCCGTAGGTTCAAAATGGAAGTCAAAATTTTTCTTAAAATCCGCATAATTCCCCTCACTGCACCGATGCGTCGTGATCAGGAAATATAAGGTCTTCTTCAGATTCTCCCGGCGGACGATACCGTCCACAAAACCATGCTCCTGCAAAAATTCCGCTGTCTGGAAGCCATCAGGGAGGCGCTGTCCCAGAGTCTGCTTAATAACTCTCGGTCCTGCGAAGCCGATCAAGGCTCCCGGTTCCGCCATGATCACATCTCCCAGCATAGCAAAGCTGGCCGTTACACCACCTGTGGTGGGATCTGTCAAAATAGTCGCATAGAGAAGTCCTGCTTCTCCATGCCGTTTGATCGCTGCGGAGGTTTTTGCCATCTGCATCAGTGACACGATTCCCTCCTGCATTCTCGCACCGCCGGAACAGCAGAACAAAAATACAGGCAGCCGCAATTCTGTCGCCTTTTCAATTGCCTGGGTGACTTTCTCGCCGACCACATGACCCATACTGCCCATCATAAATTTGGATTCGCAGATGCCGATCACAGCCTTTTCCCCGTAGATCTCGCATTCACCTACAGTCACAGCTTCTTTTACGCCGGATTTTTCCCTGGCCTCCGACAGCTTTTCTTCATAGCCCTCATATTTCAATGGATTGCTCTCTTCTATCTCCTCGAACCAGGGCCGAAAGCTTTTCCGGTCTGCCACCATGCGGATCCGGTTGTGGGTCTTCACCCGGAAATAATAACCACACTCATAGCAGACATATTTATTTTTCGCTGCCCGGTCTCTGTTTATCATTTTCTTACATTTCGGGCATTTGATCTCTGTTTCTGTATCTACACTTCCCATACCTGCACCTCTTATTCTGCGTCACTTTTATCTCTCTGTCCCGCTCATAAAAAATCACTTCCGCAGATTATTCTTATTTTAACGCAAAGGTAAGCTCTGCTTTCGCCGCCAGTTTTCCGTTTACCTTGGCGATCGCTTCCCCGACACCCACCGGTCCCTTACTGCGGATAATGGTGGTCTCCAGCTCCAGGGTGTCTCCGGGGCGCACCATCTGTTTGAATTTTGCCTTGTCGATTCCTGCAAAATAAGCGGTCTTACCACGATGCTCCGGCAGAGACAGAATTGCTACAGCCCCTGTCTGTGCCAGTGCTTCCATGATCAACACGCCCGGCATCACCGGGTTCCCCGGAAAATGCCCGGCAAAATACGGTTCGTTAAAGGTCACATTTTTTCGTCCCACTGCCCGCACACCGGGCTCCAGCTCCTCGATCGTATCGATCAGCAGAAATGGATGTCTGTGGGGCAGAATCTCCATGATTTCCTGTGTATTATAAACTGACATTGTTCCTCCGTTCCGCGAATGCTGTCGTATCAACTACTTCCTCGCATTGTGCAATCGTCCTCGTTGATGCTCTGCCTTCTATCCTGTGTCCTGAACATCTGCTGCGGTTATTCTGTGTACTTCTTCAACAACAGACTCGCATTATGTCCGCCGAAGCCCAACGAATTGGTCAATGCATAGGGCACCTCTTCTTTGTAGCTGTCCCGGCAGTAATTCAGATCAAGTTCCTCCTCCGTCTCACGCAGTCCCACGGTGCGGTGGATATAGCCTTCCTGAATTTCTTTTACGCAGGTGACAAACTCCACTGCACCTGCTGCTCCTAAAAGATGTCCCACCATGGATTTGGTGGAATTGATCTTCATGTCATATGCATGTTCTCCAAATGCCAGCTTGATCGCTCTGGTCTCGAACAGGTCATTATGATGGGTGCTGGTTCCATGGGCATTGATATAGGTAAGCTCTTCCGGTTCCACACCACCGTCTTTTAAGGCATTCAGCATGGCGGTGGCTGCTCCGCTGCCATCCTCCGCAGGGGATGTAATATGATAAGCATCCGAAGAACAGCCGTAGCCGGTCAGTTCCGCATAGATCTTCGCCCCGCGCCTCTTTGCATGCTCTAGCTCTTCCAGTACCACGATAGCGGAACCCTCTCCCATGACGAAGCCGTTTCTCTCCTTGTCAAAAGGAATGGATGCCCGTTCCGGATCCTCACTAAATGACAGCGCTGTCAGTGCCGAAAATCCGGCAATTCCAATGGGGGTAATGGAGCTTTCCGTTCCTCCCGCTATCATTACATCCGCATCACCGTACTGGATCGTACGGTATGCTTCTCCGATGGAATGTGTACCGGTTGCACAGGCAGTGACCACGTTCAGGCTCTTGCCCTTCAGCCCATAGGCAATGCTGACATTGCCTGCTGCCATATTGGAGATCATCAGAGGCACCAGCATGGGGCCTACCCTGCCGGGGCCTTTTTCCTTCAGGCGGTCATATTCCCGCTCCATGGCCTGTAAGCTTCCGATGCCGCTTCCTACACTGCAGCCCACCATATAAGGATCTTCCTGTTCCATAGTAAGACCCGCATCCGTGATCGCCTGTCCGGCAGCCGCTACAGCGAACTGGCAGAACTGCTCCATTCTGCGGGCGGATTTTTTGTCCATATATTGTGCGGGATCAAAATCCTTCACTTCCGCCGCCAGCTTACAACGGTAATCCGCAGTATCAAAATAGGTGATAGGACCGAATCCGGTCTTGCCCTCTTTGATACCATTCCAGAATTCCTCTACGCTGTTTCCAATCGGAGTGATAGCTCCCATGCCTGTTACTACAACTCTTCTATTTTTACCCATACGTGATATACTCCCTCGCATCCTGACTTATTTTCTATCCTGCTGTACTGTTAGCGGACATATTTTCTATTCTGCTTTCCTGTTGCCGGAGGTATTTTTTACATTGCCATACCGCCGTCCACGCACAGCACCTGGCCGGTAATATAGTCCGAGGCATCTCCTGCCAGGAACAGAACCGCCTGTGCAACATCCTCCGGTCTTCCCATTTTCTTAAGCGGGATCTGTCCAACCGCATTATCCTGTACCGCCTCCGGAAGCTTATCTGTCATATCTGTCCGGATAAATCCGGGTGCCACGGCATTCACACAGACATTCCTGGATGCCAGTTCTCTCGCTACACTTTTCGTCAGACCGATCAGTCCCGCTTTGGAGGCAGAATAATTAGCCTGCCCTGCATTTCCGGCGATGCCACTGACAGAAGAGATATTGATGATTTTCCCATATCTCTGCTTCATAAAGGTCTTCGTCAGATGCCGGATCATGTGAAATGCGCCTTTCAGGTTCGTATCCAGGACTGCATTGAATTCTTCTTCCGTCATCCGCACGATCAGATTGTCCCGTGTGATCCCGGCGTTATTGACAAGGATGTCAACTCTGCCGTATTTCTCTGTTACTGCCTTTACAAAGGCTTCACTCTCTGTAAAATCTGCAACATTGCATTTCACAGCCTCCGCCATGCCGCCACTGCTTCCGCCGCCTCTGCAGAGCCGTTATAATTAATGATCACCGTGGCTCCTTCTGCTGCCAGTGCCTGTGCCACTGCTTTTCCGATGCCTCGTGAGGCCCCTGTGACAATAGCAACTCGTCCTGTCAGACTTTTTCCTGTCAACATGCCAGCTCCTCCATCACCCGGTCCAGATCCTCCGGTTTCTCGATATTGTATACTTTGACATTTCTGTCAATTTTCCGTACGAAGCTGCTGAGTGTCTTCCCCGGACCGATCTCTATGAAAGTATCCACACCATCTGCGATCATCCGCTCTACGCTCTGAGTGAAATGAACGGGACTGGATACCTGTTGTTTCAGCAGTTCCGCAACCTGTGACGCATCTGTCACATAATCCGCTGTAACGTTGGACACATAAGGAATCCAAGGGGTTGACAGCTTGACGCTTTTCAATTCTTCTGCCAGCTGTTCTCCTGCATTTTTTAACAGGGCTGAATGGAACGGTCCGCTGACCTTTAAGGGTACACAGCGTTTTGCGCCTGCTTCCTTCAGCGCTTCCGATGCTGCCTCTACTGCATCTGCCTCCCCGGTGATCACGATCTGTCCCGGGCAATTATAATTTGCTACGGAGACGACTTTACCGGTTTCTTTTGCTGTCCGTTCGCAGATTGCTGCCACAGCATCTCCGTCCAGTCCCAATACTGCTGTCATGGCTCCGCCTTCCGGATAGGCCTCCTGCATATAGATACCACGCATCCGGATGATACGGAACAGATCCGGCAGCTCCATCACACCGGCTGCAGCCAGTGCCCCATATTCTCCAAGGCTTAATCCTGCTGCCATCTCTGCTTTCAGACCCTTTGCCTCCAATACTTTCAGAATAGCCACTTCCATGGTCAGCATGGCGATCTGCGTATATTCTGTAATGTTGATATAAGGATTTTCCTCAAAAGTCAGCTGCTCCATAGAGTACGGATGTCCACTATCCGCCTGTGCTTCCCGCTTATCCTGCCAATACAGATTCTGGAGCACCTTGTCTGCCAGCTTCCATACCGCCTGTGCTTCCGGGTAAGTATCATAGAACTCCTTGCCCATTCCTATGTACTGGGAGCCCTGTCCCGGGAATAAATATGCGATCCTGCTCATTTTGTCCTCTCCTAATTACTATGTGATGCTATTGTTCTCCTCGGTTACAGCACATTTTTATAATGCGCCGTTTTCCATATAACTACGCCGCCTGTCGCTGTTCGAAATCTGTTGTCAGCGGTTACCTGTCGCTATATTTTTTTATGCTGTCCTTGTGCCGCTATGCACTCCTGCGCCTGCTGCACTGTTTCTTCAATAATCTCACGGCAGGTCTGTTCTCTGCGGATCAAGCCTGCAATCTGTCCCGCCATCAGTGTTCCGTTTACGGTATCTCCGTCCTGCACTGCCTTCCTGAGAGATCCCAGCGTCAGCTTTTCCAGTTCCATGAAATCGGCATTCTCTTTTTCCAGCTTCAGATACTCCCTGGTCATCTGATTACGTAAAGAACGCACCGGATGTCCGGTAGACATTCCCGTCACCACGGAATCGATATCCTTTGCCTTGATGATCTGATTCTTGTAATTTTCATGGACAATGGATTCCTTGGATGCTACGAACCGGGTACCCATCTGGATTCCCTCTGCCCCCAGCATGAAGGCCGCCGCCATGCCTCTGCCATCGGCGATACCTCCGGCTGCGATCACCGGAATCGATACCGCATCCACCACCTGAGGAACCAGCGCCATGGTCGTGGTGGAACCGATATGTCCGCCGCTCTCCATCCCTTCCCCGCCACTACGACGTCTGCGCCGGCCCGTTCCATCATCTTCGCCATAGCCACACTGGCCACCACCGGAATGACTTTCACTCCGGCATTCTTCCACAGCTCCATGAATTTTCCCGGGTTTCCAGCACCAGTCGTTACCGCTTTTACCCCTTCTTCCACGACGATCTTCGCTACATCCTCCGCATTGGGATTGAGCAGCATGATATTCACGCCGAAGGGTTTGTCAGTCAGTTCTTTGCATTTACGGATTTCCTCCCGGACAACCTCAGGCGGAGCGGAAGCGGCACCGATGATGCCTAAGCCTCCGGCATTCGATACCGCTGCCGCCAGCTTATGTTCTGCCACCCAGGCCATACCGCCCTGGAAAACGGGATATTCTATTTGTAGAAGTTCCGTGATCTTTGTTTTCATTGTCTTTCTGATCCTTCTCGTCATTCTGCGTTATATTACATATTCTGATGTCGGGGTCAAAAGCCCCCGAATTTGATGCCTGCGGATTCTTGCATTCAGTCAGATATGCCGTTCTTACGCATGCTCCTGAATATATCTGATAACATCACCTACTGTTGCCATATTTTCCAATTCCTCGGAAGGAATGGACACACCATATTCCTCTTCAAACGCCATTACCAGTTCAAACAGATCCAGGGAGTCCACTTCCAGATCCTCCTTGAAACGGGTCGCCTCCGTGATTTCTACATTCTCCTGGTTTAACTGTTCTCTGATGATAGCTGCTACTTTCTCTAACATGTTTTTGCTCTCCTTATGCATTCTTTTTTAATATTCTGTCTTTGCCGCTTTGTTCTCTTCGGCACAATTGCTTTGGCTTCGCTATATCGTACAGCATTGCCCTGCGAATACTTTGATTATCAAAGTATTTATTTGCAATATACTACTTAGATGTTGTTCTGTCAACATCTTTTTTTATAACTACCGCTTTCAACCTTATTATCACGTAGGCAGTAACAATCTCATTACAAAAGGTTTTTTCGTTTCTCCCCTTGCCAAACCGGCATTTTTCAGATAAAATAATCTACGTTGTAATCTTTTGGAGACGTATCGAAGTGGTCATAACGGGGCGCACTCGAAATGCGTTAGCCCTTTTCGGGCACGTGGGTTCAAATCCCACCGTCTCCGCGCATAAATAAAGCCGGTAATCTGCGAAAACAGACTATCGGCTTTTGTATTTTAGAAAAATGTGATTATTGGTATTTGATTTTTTCAGAAAAATGTGCAAAACAGTTGTTTATTTTTCAGAAAAATGTGTTATGCTATTATTATTCCCGAAAAGGACGGTGTATTTATGAAGCGAAATGCAATGCAATCCCTGATAAACTGGAAAAACGACCCGGAACGAAAGCCTCTGATTTTGCGAGGTGCCAGACAGGTGGGTAAAACCTGGCTGATGAAGGAATTCGGACAGACCTGCTATGCTAATTATGTCTATTTCAACTTCGATGAAGAGGATGAATTAAAATCCATTTTTCAGGCGAACAAAAACCCCCACCGCATTATCGAATTGTTGTCCATGATAAGCGGTGAAAAAATCCAACCCGGTGAGACTCTGATCCTTTTTGATGAGATCCAGGAATGTCCCGAGGCCTTAAACACTCTGAAATACTTTAAAGAAAAAGCGAACGAATACCATGTGGTTTCCGCCGGAAGTCTGTTGGGAACCATTTTAGCCCAGCCAAAATCTTATCCGGTAGGCATGGTAAATCTACTCGATATTTTCCCACTGACTTTTGACGAATTTCTCGAAGCTACGGATCCTGCCCTATATACCTATTATGACAGCATTCAAAAAGAGCAAACGATCGAAGAGATTTTTCACTCTCGTCTATCTGAAGCATGCAATTATTATTTTATCATCGGAGGAATGCCGGAGTGCGTATCCTCCTGGATCAAATACAAGGATCCGGCAAGAATCTCCCAGATACAACGGGAGTTAATCGAAATATATGAAAATGACTTTTCAAAGCATAACGGGAAGATCAACAGTGGTCGTATTCTTCTAGTATTCCGCAGTATCGTTGCTCAGCTTGCAAAGCCAAACGAGAAATTTATGTATGGTGCTGTCCGCGAAGGAGGAAGGGCAAGAGATTTTGAAGAAGCTATCGAATGGCTGGTCTCGGCAGGAATGCTCAATCGCGTATATAATGTCTCCAAAATGGAGCATCCACTTTCAGCCTTCGACAAGCTGGATCAGTTTAAACTATTTGTCTTTGATACCGGGCTGCTTAAGCATATGGCCGGTATCGACAACAGTGCCATTCTGTTAAAATCAAGCTACCAGTTCAAAGGAGCATTAACGGAAAATTATATTTTACAGCAGTTGCAGGGACAATTTGAAATCGCTCCCCGGTACTACTCTGATAAAAACAGCGAGATTGACTTTGTGCTTCAAAACGGAACCGATATCATTCCGGTGGAAGTGAAAGCCGGGGAAGATAAATCCGCTCCCTCTTTCAAAAGATATGTTGCAGAAAATCACCCTGCTGCAGCCTTACGTTTTTCCAAACGCGGCTACCGGAAGGATGGTGACATCACCAATCTTCCACTGTATCTTGTATGTAAGACCAGAGATTTACTATAAATATATTTTTCTAAAATAGATCAGACATTTTTCAGCATTTCCTGCATAACCGGGTAAATCTGCTCCGCCATGCGCAGGAAACCCAGAGTATTCGGGTGGCAGCCGTCGACGGTGCATTCAGGGCGTCCGATCTTGCCGAAGAGCTCATGTCCGTCGACAAACCAAATCTTCTCATCGCCTCTGCGTTTCGCCGCCTCGTAGGTAGCGTGGACGACATCTCTACGGCAGATGCTGTCCTCTGGCTCCGCATCGGTATCGGGACGGCTGAGGAAGAGCACCGGAACATCAGGATGCGCTTTCCGGATGATCTCAAAAAACGGTGCATGGGTCTCCGCCAGATGCTCCGGACTCGGCGAATTGTGATCATAATCCATGACAAAGAGACTCATCTCGGGAAATCCCGCAAGATATTCCGCGAAATCCTCTTCGCCTCGTGCGCTGCCGGAAAAACCCATGTTACGGTAGTCCGCATCCAGCCATCTGCTGACGATACTGGTGTAAGCATTTCCGGGTCGGGGTGCGCATCCGCCCTCTGTAATCGAGGAACCGTAAAATACGATCGGCTTTTCCACGGTATACTCGGGTGCTTCCCATAGCTTCGCGCTCTCCTCGATGCCGATCTGCATCTCAAGGAGATGATCATTTCTCGGCAGATTGATCGTTACGAGTACCTCCTCTCCCGTGAGGTCAAAAGTCTTCTCCACTGTAATCTCGCCCTCGATATGGATCTTTGGCGCGATGTAACCGAGATATGTCGCCTCTGTGCCCTTTCCGAGATAAATATCTGCGCCCGCCGAGCCGGACAGCGGAATATTGATATCCTCTTTCGTACCCGCAAGAGTCATTTTTACATATAATTTCTTTGCATCCGTCTGAAAGCGGACTCTGCCGCCGACAGCTCTTCTTCCGAGGTAGCCGTACTGTGGGAAGCGCTCCAGTGCCTCTTCGGGCAGCCTGAAAAAATGTCTTTTCTCACTGTCTGCCACAGCGAGACCGTAGATTTTCAACGGTTTCTCCGTGATATCATATAATTTCATCATGTCTTTTTCCTCTCATCCACTCAATAGCATCATTCGCTAAGGTTTAATGCTGGCTCCGGCGGAACTGCCCCGGTGTCATGCCGTATTTTTTCTTAAAGCTGGTCGTAAAATAGGATGCATTGCTGTAGCCGACAAGCTCACAGATCTCCTGTATGCTGAGGTTCTCCCGCTCGAGGAGTAGTTCTCTCGCCCGCTCGATGCGGAGCGCCACCAGATAGTCAGGAAAGGTGCAGCCGCATTTTTCATGGAAGAGGCGGCTGAAATAGGACGGTGTAATATGATATTTGTCCGCAAGATACTGGGCACTGATATTCGGATCGCCATAATTGCTCTGCAAATACGCTATCGCCTTCTCCACAACGTCCTCTCTGCCCGTCTGCCGATTCCGCTCGAGGATCAGCCAGATTTCTTCTGCCATCCGGAAAAACCAGTCCTCCGCATCGTCCATATATTCATAGGATGCCAGTTGTCCCGCCAGTACCTCGTAATCCTTCTTCGTCAACGGTTCAAAACGGTATTGCAACGAATTCCGGTAGGTCTGCATCTGCCCAGCGATCTCCATCAGTGCATCCTGCGCTTTCTGGATCGATAGCTTTTTGAGTTCCCCGACAATCCTGCGGTACTCCGCTGAAAAGCCTGTCCGATCACTCTGCCGGAGTCTCTGGATCAATTCTTCTGATGACGGTGCCTGTTCCCCATTTAACGCCCTCTGCGCCATCTCTCCTTCCGTAACCACCGCACCCATACCATAGATAAAACGGTATGCTGTCGCTGCCCGCGCCATCTGATACATGAGATTTAACTCCGCAAATCCCTCTGTTTCGCCCTTTTCTCCACTGATTCCCACATCCATGCCGATATGGATCAGCTCTCCGGTGACTTCAAGGATATGCTGCGACGCCACCGTCACACGTTCCTCCGTTACGCTCTCCTCACTGAACAGAATCACCGCGATAAACTCACGGTCTACCGGCAAAACGAGGACGTTGCCCACCTCACGGAGCGTCTGCTCGACGATCGTCTTGATCGTCTCCATCTCAAAAGCGATCGCTTCTTCCGTGTTATTACTGTGCAGATCCTGGATATCGCTGAGGCGCATGACCACGACACGAATCCGGACACCCGGCTTGGCGTAAATCTCTTCCACCCACTCCGGCAATTTTGCGGTTTTCTCTCTGCTGATTAGATAAGCTGCAAGATCCTCCTGCTCTTTGCGCAGGTTGATATGGTTCAGTCTCTGCACCATCGTCTGATAGGTCTGGGCGATGCTGTACAGCTCCGTATTCTCCAGCTGTCTCGCCATTGCCTCGGAGGGCAATCCCTCCTCGCTGGCAGTCCGCACCATCTCGCCGATCGGATTGTATACACGATTCGACATCAGCAGCGCGAGAAGTAGTACGATGATCGCCACAAGCAGACCAATTCCCAAAAAGAGGAAGCCGACCCGGGTCATCGATCCGGTGAGATGTCGGTAGGAAATCAGCCATACCAGCGTAAATTCGTCATCAATCTCCGTAGCTACGGACAGGAATCTCCCCTGCGCCGTGCGCACAATCTCGGCGGACGTCTCGGTCAGATTTCTGTTTTTCCACAGAATATCCTCCAGACGTTCCCCGACCCGGTACATCTCCCGCGTTCCCTGCTCATAAACGATATTCCCGTCCCTGTCGATCAGCAGGAACTGTTCCTCCTCCGTCTTCGGCAGGGTTGAGGTCATGATCTTGTCGAGATCCATGTTGACTTGGATGCCGCTGCGTTTGCCCCCAGTGGTGGGATCCATCGATCCGCTAGTCAGGCAGAGGAGGTTCTGGCTCTTTCCATAGATATCCAGATATGGAATGACCGCACTCTCGTGAAACGTGCTCATCTGGAAAATATCCAGCATCCGCGCATCCCCGTTCTGGTCGATGGGATAGGAGGGATTTGTGCTTTTGATCAGATAATCGTCCTCGAGCCAGACATAGACGGAGTGAATCATCGGATTCACAGAAACAAGATTCGTAACCTCCTGCGCCGCGATCCCCGCGGTGTTGTCCCATGTAAATGTATTCCGGTTGATCAGCTTGCGGATATAGACGTCATTTTCGAGCACTGTTACCACATTCTCCATGGATTTGCCGTAATTCTGCAATACCAGTACATAGGTATCCATCCGGCTCTCGTAATCACTCTCCTGTTGCTGGATCTGCGACACACGGAACCACCCAAAGCCGAGAATACACGACAGCAGAATGCAGACTGCTGCCAGTCCGAAGCACACCGCAAATATTCTCCTCAGAATGATCTTTCCTCTGTATTTCTGAACTATCTTCATCCGAATTTTTACTCTCCATCTGAATCTTTTGTTACACTTATTCTATCTGCTCCGCCGCCCAGAAGCCTTTTAATTTTACAAACGGCGGTTCCGAAGTGCTTACCAGCCGGGCACTCATCCGATTACCCTTCCACGCAAAGTCCATCGCAACGTGCCCTTCCTCCTCATCAATAAGAAAGCTATGAAATACAAAATGTCCCAACATCCACTGTCCACGGCACATGCAGGTATAGTCTGTCTCCGGGAACTTCTGGTATTCCCATGTGTCGTCACCATAATACCACTCGTAGGTTTTCTCTGCTGACACAAGTATTATGATACGTTGCTCCCAGTCAAAGACAACCGTCTCCCAACCACTGGAATCGCAGGCTGCTCCCGCTTTGTCCTGCATTCCATAAAAGTGCCAGTGCTCTACACCGCGCCGTCTCTCTCCGGCTGGCAGTTTTTGTGTATTTGTATATTCCGGCATTCCTGTCACCGCAGGATATACCGTATCATAAAAGCAGTCATAGATCATCTGCAGTCCCGCCGGATTCCCGATCGTATCTGCCATCGTAAGGAATACAAGATCCCGTTCGGGGTAACAGAGCGCCAGCTGACCGCCCATTCCATAGAATGCAAAACCATCATAACGGGTCTTCCACATCATAAAACCGTAACCCAGCTGCTCGTCAAACGTCGGCTGAAGATTCGTCGGCACCTGACAAGCGGTCGCCTCCCGCAGGAAATCCGCCGGAATCAGCTGCTCACCGCCCAAAACACCGCCGCGGCAGCATAACATGGCAATCCCCGCAAGGTCACTCAGCTTGCTCACAAGACCGCTGCCGCCCTGGCTAACACCATAGGGATCCTTGAGAATATAGGCTTCCTCGGAGAATCCGACCCTGCGAAGCACCTTTTTCCGCAGATAGTCCAACATATCCATACCTGTCAGCTTCTCCACCAGCGCCGCCAGCACATGGGACGCCGATGTGTCATAATTGAACACCGTTCCCGGCACATGATCCGGTGTCACCCGGAAAAAGGACTCCACCCAGTCACCGTCATAGCGTTTAAAGGTCGTGGATTCATAACAGGTACGCATCGTAAGTAAATCCCGGATCGTCATTTCTTCGCACCATGGATGTGCGCCACCCTCCGGCAGCTTTTCCGGAAAATACGTACAGATCCGATCGTCTAAGCCAAGCTTGCCCTCCGCTGCCAGCAGTCCCGTCGCCAGCGAGGTGAAGCTCTTCGTAATCGAATACATCCGGTGCAGGCTGTCCCTATGAAAAGACTCCCAGTAATGTTCGCCGATCAACTCCCCCCGATAAAGGATCTGATAGCCGTGCATATTTAACCGCAGGCTTTCCATCCGCTGCTCCATGCTCCGGACTGCGTTCTGCCATTTATTGTTCATCCCGAAATCTCCTCATAATCTTTATTATCTATTTTAATCATCTCTATTTTAAGAAAAAAAGCTGCCTGTTGCAAGAACAGGCAGCCCGAAAATCATTTATTAGCCAGAAATTCGTCGTACTGCTTCCGGATCTCTGCTACATAGGTATCCCAGCCTGCCGCCTTCAGTGCAGATCTCAGTTCGTCGATATTGGAGTCATAGTCCTTCAGACCTGCCAGCATGGGCTTTGCAAGCTCATCCCATACGCTGTCGATCTGTGCCTTCTCGGTCTTGATATTGGAGTAATCAATATTGAAGCCGAAGGTTGCGGAGGGCTTTGCGCCGTTATCCCAGTTCTTATATACTTCCATAAACTCATCGGTATAAGCAGTACTCGGGGTGGAAATATTTACGTTGTAGATCATCCACTCATAGAACAGCTCATCGTTATTTATCTTGGATACTTTACCATCGATCAGCTCGTAGTCGGTTCCCTCTATGCCATATGCAAACAGGTTTGCCAGCTCGGTATTCTTCTGTAACAGGTTCACGAACATCGCTACACGGTCAGCCTTGTCGGATGTGACGGGTACCTGGAATGCTGTGTTCTCGTAACTATTTTTGTAGATCGGCTTATCGGGACTGATATAGTACTCAGCAGTCTTGCCTTCGGGTACTACCGTCTGGAGACCCGGCTCGTTCTCGATCAGGGTAGTGCCGCAGGTTCCTCGCATCAGAGAGCTCATGTTCGCCTGGAAAGGCAGGGTTACAGTGTTGGTCAAAATATCCTTTGGGATCAGTCCCTCGTTGTACCAGTTATTGTACAGCTTTACAGCTGCCTCAAACTCCGGAGAATCCACGAGGCTTACGAATTCCTTGGTATCCTGGTCGATCCACAGATTGCTCTTGTCTACAGTAATCAGATTGCGGTCGCTGGTACCTCGGATGATGTAAGCTGCATCTGCCAGCTCGTAGGTCGCATATAAGCCGTACTGCTCTTTTGCTTTTTCAGCATATGTGGTAAGGTCGTCTAACGTTGCGATATTGTCCATGCCGATGGCATCCATGATATCCTGTCTTACACATACGGTATTGTATACACCGGCGGTCGGCTTGTTACCGATAGGGATTGCATAAACACCGCCGTCATAACGGTAAGCGTCGAATGCAGTAGCATTCATATTCTCGTGCCAGTCGGGCAGATATTTGTCAATCACATCGGACAGATCCTGTAAATAACCCTTGCTGTAGCTGCTGGCAGCCCAAGTGGGATCTACGATGCAGGCATCGAATTCCTGTCCGGAAGCGATCATCAGGTCAACCTTGCCACCTGCGCCGTTCTCGGTCCAGGGCAGATACATCAGTTCTACCTTGGTGTTGATCTCATCAATAAATACTTGCTGATATTTTTCTTCCATTAACTGCTGCATACGGGGAGATTCCTCACCGAACAATACAACCGTGATGGTATCCAGAGTATCGGGACGCAGCGGGTTGTCGCTGGTACTCGCATCCGTACTCTGTGCGGCACTGCTCTGCGCGGCGGATGCCGCGGCGCTGCTGTCATTCTGTGCTGCATCGGAACCGCAGCCTGCCAGTCCCGCCATCATGGTTCCTGCCATCAGCAGGGAAAGTGCTTTTTTACTCCAGTTTCTTTTCATAAGTAACCTCCTATGTTTTATTGTACTCTATGTTGCTATTTTTTAGAAACCTTTTTTAATAATCCTGTGTTATCCCTTGACTGCTCCGACGATCACACCTTTGGTGATATATTTCTGTGCGAAAGGGTAGAGTAGTATGATCGGTCCGACCGTCACACAGATTGTTGCCATCTTGGTCGTCTCCAACGGAATATTGATGTTGTATCCGAGGGAGGCATTCGCCTGATTTGCCATGAACTGTACGTTGGAGAGCATATTGTACAGATAGTACTGTAAGGGATACATATTCTGTTTATTGATAAACATCAGTGACAGATAATAGTCGTTCCAGTAGCTCAGTGCATAGAACAGTCCGACCGTCACGAGACCTACCTTTGCCAGTGGGAAGTAGATCACTCGGAAGATGCAGAGATAGTTCGCCCCGTCAATCTTCGCCGCTTCCGCCAGTTCCTCCGGGATGGACTTGAAGAAGTTGCGTAGCAGGAACACGTTGAAGGCGTTCATACAGCAGGGCAGCACCAGTGCGAGGAAGCTGTCTGTCAGATGGTAATATTTGGTACACATGATGTACCAGGGCAGAAGTCCTGCGGAAAAGATCATCGGGATGTAGAGGAACATATTCAATGCGCCCTTAGGCTTGAACTCTCTCACGGTCAGCACATAGGCAAAAGCCGCAGATATAAGAACCGAGAGAAGTGTACCGAATACTGTAACGCCAATGGTCACCGTATAGGCATTCAACAGGTTTTTACCCATGGATCCGAGGATCATCTGGTACGCTGAGAGGCTGAACTTTTTCGGGATGACGCGGTAACCGTTGACCGTTACGGAGGCTTCATCCGCGAAAGAGGTTCCGATTGCGAGTAGCAGCGGATAGAGACATACAATTGCGAAAATCGCTACTAGTATGTAAAATATTGTAATCAATACCCTGTCGGAGGCACAACGTTTTATTTTTTTCTGTTTTTCCATGATCTTCCTCCTAGAATAATTGATAATCCTTGTCAAAGCGTCCTACCAGCCAGTTGGAGAACAGTACCAGAATAAAACCGAAGATGGACTGGTACAGACCCACGGCAGAACCCATTACAAAGTCACCTACACCGATAACCGAACGATATACGTAAGTATCGATGATATCTGTCGTATCTAACAGCATCGGAGACAGATTTGTGATAGACATCATCATGGTCAAGTCGCCGCTCATAATCTTACCGATGGACAGCAGGAACAGGATGATAATCGTCGGCTTCAGCAGAGGGATTGTAATGTAACAGATCCGCTGCCAGAGGTTCGCGCCGTCTACCTGCGCCGATTCGTAGAGCGAGGTGTCGAAGCCTGCGATTGTCGAAAAGTAGATGATACCGTTGTATCCTGCGGATTTCCATATATTGCACAGGGTGAGGATGACTCTCCAGTACTTCGGATCGTTATAGAAATCCAGGCGTTCGAAGCCAATGCTTACCAATAAGTTATTGATCGCGCCGCCGTCGTAATTGAGCAGTGCTCTTAAAATACCACCTGCCACTACCCATGAAATAAAGTAAGGCATGATCGACAGCGACTGGCTGACCTTGAGGAATTTCTTGTGACGAATCTCGTTGAACATAATTGCGAGCCCTACCGCTGCCACCGTACCGAATACGGTATAAAAAAGATTCAGGATAATCGTGTTCTTCGTTGCCCTCCATGCGTTACTGAAGTTGGCGAAGAAGAATTCAAAGTTTTTCAATCCCACCCAAGGACTTCCGAAGATTCCGTCCTTAAAATTGTAATCCTTAAATATGATGACCAGTCCCGACATGGGGATGTAGGCAAACATCAATGTAAGTGCGATTCCGGGAAGTGCCAGCAGCCATAACTGATAATATTTGCGAAAGTGTTCCGCTACTTTATTGTTCCCATGTGGTCTGTTTACGACCTGCCCTTTTTGTTTTCCAGGCATTGCATTTCCTCCTCTCTGTAATCCGGCGCCGTGTCCGTCCGTTGCATTATACATATCATGCCTCCGGAGAGATTCTCAATCCAAAAAATTTCAAATAATCTCAAAAAATAACAAATGACAAGAATTTGAAAGCAGTTCATTTTTTTATAATTGCGTTGCTGAAACCCAGTATTTACAATTGTTTTTGAAATTTTAAGATCTATCAGAGATTGATCAAGGAGGAATATTAAGAAAATGACTACGATACACGTATCTAAAAATGACCCGTCCGCGTTCTCAACGTTACAGGAGGCGATCCTGTCCATCGACGATCGTCATGATGAGGCAATCCGGATCGAGGTGGCACCGGGCATCTATGAAGAGAAGTTATTTATCCGCAAAGAAAATATTGAGATTGTGGGAGATGATCCCCTGACGACCGTCTTCCGTTACGGCGACGGTGCAAAAAAGCCCCGTCC
>ENA-OPNR01000508-OPNR01000508.1-human-gut-metagenome-genome-assembly--contig:-NODE-508-length-17676-cov-6.233698_pt1 | contig 17676 bp, 19 predicted proteins | sample MGYA00241543_ERZ501783 | MGnify/ENA primary metagenome ERZ501783 (study PRJEB25962, sample SAMEA2042557) | human gut metagenome | biome: human gut; feature: human-associated habitat; material: faeces... | reverse complement strand
ATTGCTTCTCTTTACTCTTCCCATTTATATCCAATCCCCCAGACTGTTTTTATCGGTGTATAATCATAATCCGCAAATTTTGCTCTTATATTTTTGATATGCGTGATTATAGTACTGTCATTACTCTCATTGTCAAAGCCAAAGACCGCTTCCAATATCTGTTCCTTCGAGAAAACCTGTCCTCTGTTTTTAGCCAGAAATTCACAGATTTCGTACTCCGCTTTCGTAAGAGGAAGTTCCTTATCATCAACCAATAGTTTCTTTTGAGATATTTGAATACAGACCCTCCCCAAAACCATCCGGACAGAATGTTCCCTGTGCTCTCTTCTAAGATGTGCATTGATCCTTGCCCGAAGTTCCATCACTCCAAATGGCTTTGAAATATAATCATCTGCTCCTAAAGAAAGTCCGTTTACCAGACTGTTTTCCTCCGTTTTTGCCGTAAGAAACAAAATCGGACAATCCACAAGTGCCCTGATTCTTTTGCATAATTCGAAGCCATCAATTCCAGGCATCATAATGTCCAGTAAAATCAGGTCATAACGATGTAATTCTTCCATATTAATTTTTAGTGGATTACTTACTTTGGTAACCAGATGTCCATCCTTATTCAAAATGCTTTCTATCATTTCCAAAATTGCCGGTTCATCATCAACTGCCAGTATTTTTGCCATAGTTTCCCTCGATTCTATTCCGATATTCTGTTTCCTTCCCAGTGGTTTACCCACCAAAAATAGTATACCATACTAATCCCTGTAAATATTAAGCAACCTGGTATGAATGACAACCATTCACCTACACTAGTTTCTCCCAATACAGATTGCAGATAAGTATATGGTACTCTACCCGTCCAGCAGACAAATACATATTTCCACACATAATCTCCAAGTCCGGTAAGCATCAATGCACTAATTAGTCCTGATATAATCCCTGCTCCAATGGATACCCCTTTTCCAAACTGAAAAGCCAGAATCAGCTGCCACAGATAAAGTGGAACACTGCTTCCCCACAGCAGCAATGCTGCAAATATACATCCTTTCATGATTTCGATATCGCTTGATGCGATTCTTCCAAATCCAATTCCGAATATGATTGCTGTCAATAGGATAGAGCACAGACACAAAACCAGTAGCATCAACAGTTTCGATAAAAATGCTGCAGGTTTATCCGGTAAAGACAACAGATTTTGAAAATCACCTGCATTTTGTTCCTGTTCCATCACACTTGCTGTAAAAATTCCAATAAGTACCGGAAGTCCTGCTCCTATTGCCTGATAAAATGCAATCACTTTCATATTTTCATTCCATGGTGAAAAAAAGTAATATATTAAAAATATAACGCTGGTTATAATCGGAATCAGTAAGTGTGCCAGAATCACAGATGTTCCTTTCATCTTTCGCAAGTCTGCATTAAGAGATCTTCCAATCATCTTATTTCACCTCTCTTCTCTCAAACCATTTCAAAAACAGAACCGTTACAAAAACAAACCAGATGATTGAGAGACACATTCCCGGAACAATGACTCCCGTATCCAAAAGAGGATTCCCTGCTTCTGCGGCAAGTCCATTTGGTAAAACATGAAGCAACGGGCACATCATTCGCATAGGGATTGCAGAAACAAGTACATACCAGATTCTGGTTTGTGATATTACCACACCGCTGACGGTAATAAATAGGCAGACGAACAGGTTTACAATCATTCCAAATCGTTCACTTAAAAATAAAGCTACCGGAATCTCCCATAACTCAGAAACCGTCAGAAACAATACTGCAATCAACGCTCCTCCAACTGGAACATGTGTCGTTAGAAGAAAGCCTCCAAGCGTTGCTCCTGCAAACACAATCACATTAGAAAACAAAATCATGTACCCAATATAAATAATTTTCCCCAGCAACAATTTTCTTCTGTCTGTGGGAATAGTCATTAAATGATAGTATTTTATCTTTTTCTCCTGCGCCACAGAAAGATAACAAAATAGAGCAATCATCCCCGGCAGCAAAAGTGTATACCACCAGTTCCAAACACTTTCTGCATAAGCATTTGTCATCCCAAGAGTAAATATAAATGCCATGACAAATGTAAGAAGAGGAAATCCCCAGATAAACTTTTTTCGCATGGTTCTTTTGGCTTTTTGATGTTCTGCTTTTATAATATTAACCATGGATTTCACCTGCTTTCTGGTTTTTTCTTACCACATTCATAAACAAATCTTCAAGATTATCTCCCTGCTTTAATGCTCCTTCGTATCCTAAGATTCCACCTGAAATAATCCCGACTTTATCTGCAAGTAACTGTACCTCTGAGAGAATATGACTGGAGAGAATTACAGTGATTCCCTGTTCCGGAAAAGACCGGATCAGCTCTCGTAATTCCTCGATGCCTATTGGATCTAATCCATTCGTAGGTTCATCCAATATCAAAAGTTCCGGTTCTCCAAGCAATGCCATTGCAATGCCTAGTCTTTGCTTCATCCCCAAAGAAAACTGTCCTGCTTTCTTCTTTCCGGTGTTTGTAAGTGATACAATCTGCAAGACCTCATCAATTCTGTTTTCATCTGTACCAAGCAATAATTGTCTTACCTTCAAATTCTCTCTGGCGGAAAGATTTTCATAAATAGGCGGATTTTCAATTAACGCTCCTATTTTTGATAAATCTTTCCTATCCCAAAGTTTTCCATCAAAGTAAATCTTTCCTGCAGTTGGTTTCATCATACCGGTCAGCATTTTCAATGTGGTAGATTTACCAGCGCCATTCGGTCCAAGCAGTCCATAAATCTGTCCCTTTTCGATATTAAGTGAAACATTATTTACCGCTTTCTGTTTTCTAAAATATTTACATAGATTTTGTGTCTGCAACATCATTTCCATCTTTACTATCCTTCCTTCTATATTTCATTTCTTACTGAAATATAATCTATCAGGGAAAAATAAAGATTTGATGAAGTTTGCTACATTTTAGAAAATCTGTCCCGGAAGTTTTTTCTTCTCCATATACGGAAACTCTCTATCAAATGCCTCTGCTTCCTTTTCATTTACCAGATACCCTGCCGGAGGTGCATATTCACCTGTAATTCCATTAAGATATCCCGGCATCAGTTCTTCGCACAGAACGAAAGATGCATCCTCGCCTTCCGGCAATCCATGATAGCGGATGCCAAACTCACTCGCCTGTCTGAATCCGCTTTTTCCATAAAAATCAATATTCCCTTCAAAACATAGTGCTCCGCATCCAAGCTCTTTTGCTTTTTCTAAAGAATAATCCAGTAAAATCTTTCCATACCCCTTCCTTTTAAGCTCCGGTGCAATACAGATCGGTCCCATAGTCATAATGGGAATGCTTCTGCCATCATCGGCTGCAATCACCGCCTTCATAAACATGTTCTGTCCAATCAACTGTCCATCTAATGTCATGACAAAATCCAATTCTGGAACAAACGCCGGATCGTTGCGAAGCTGATGGAGTACATAATGCTCCAGACAGCCTGGGCGATACACATTCCAGAAACTCTCCCTTACCAGATTTTCTACCTCATGGTATTCATTTTCTCTTTCCAATCACCATACGATGATGCTCCTTGCCAACTCCCCATTGTTCTAATCGCATAATTCTCCCTTTTCTCTAATACCTTCCCTATATAAGACCGCTAATACTCTTTTCAAACTGCTCTTTTATCCTTTTTTTATCCTTTGCTCCATCATACAGACTATAGTAGAAAAACATGACGGAATAAAACATGGTTGCTTTTTTATCTGCCTCCACAACGCCAATGCTCTCGAACATATCCTTCACGTATTCTGCCGGACCGGACACAAGATACTGCTGATACAATGCCTGCATCTCCTCATTCCGAAACTGCTCTAATGTAAGCATCTTTCGAAATGATGATGCAAAATCATTTTCTGTCCAATACGAAAACATAGATTTACTGTATTCCATGAAATTATCCGTAGAAATCTCTTCATACTGTTCAGGTTCATTTTCTTTTTTATCAGCAGGCATATCATATTCCTCTGCCTGTTCGCCATCCCCCTGCTCCATCCTTTTTACAATATGTTCAAAAATATCTCTCTTACTCTCATAATGCCTATACAATGCACCTTTTGTCATGCCAAGCTCGCCCGCAATCTGACTGACAGAAACTGCTTCATATCCATCTCTCGCAAATAAATGTAATGCAACAATCAAGATATCTTCCTTTGTAGTTTTTGACATACCCACATCTCCTGCTCCGCAAAATAAACGACCGTTTACAATCAAATTATAGTAAACGGTCGTTTATTCATGACAATAGAATGCTCGCAGAGCGTGCATTCTATTGTTTGTCAAGTCAGATATCTACAAAAAATCTCCTGATATACCATAAACAGAAGCTGCGGCAGATACTGTTTGCTTACCGGATATTCCCCAACCTGAATCGTCCCTGAGTAATCCATATTCAGCCCTACCATGCAGACGAACAGCAGAACAACACGCAGTCGCCGCAGGCACTTACCAAACGATAATTCTGCCAGCAGAAATCCTGCAATCAGATAGACAGCCATCCCATTACTGTTTAATCGTGCCTCATTCCAGTAACGTATTTCCAACAGCCGTTACTTCTTCTCGTTTACGGTTACGGTCATTCTTATGACCTTTGACTGACCGTTTTGCAATCTGACAACCGCCTTGACGACTGTCTTTCCGGGCTTCAGACCCGTGATCCTGCCATTTGAGCTAACGCGCGCCACATCCGGATTGAGGACCGAAAAAGTCACTTTATCAACATTGAACCAGTTGACCCCTTTCTCAAACCAGAAGTACGTCCCCTGCCTCTCGCGGATGGTGGCTGATTGTTTCGTGGCTTTGATCGACCGCAGTATCTGTTTCGTGAGTGCTTCTTCCTCATCGGCTGTCACTAACTCATAGATTCCGTGACCCAGCTCATTATGATCCAGTTCAACGCTTCCATCTGCCGCTACCCTGAAAGGCATTTTACTGACCACAAGCTTCTCACCTGTTTCGGGATCTATCTCAATGATCTTCATTTTTTTAGGTCTCATGGTTCTTTTCAGAAGCGTATTTACATTGACCGTCACTTCCCGGATGACCCAGTCGTTTTTCGTGAGCATCTTTATCGTGGTCTTTACATTCTTCGTACCTGCTGCCTTTACGATCTCTGAAAGTGCTTCCCCGGAGATCTTCACATTGCCAAAACCTCTATCAAGAATTTCTGCGGTAGCTGAAGTGATCTTACCTTTGGCATTCTTCGATACATTGACCACTATATTCATTCCTGTCTTTTCATTTCTGATCTCGGTCCTGATCTGTACGGAACCGTCCTCTGCCCGGATTTCAGTCGTGGTCACAACTGTACCATCTTCTCTGGTTTCGGTCTTAGTCGTAGTCTTGTCCTTGTTATCGTCCTGTGGCGGAGCAGTTTCAGATCCGCTGTCGGTGGACCCGTCTGATGAACGGCTCCCGGAGCTGCTGCCACTGTCCGAGCTACTGCCAGAACTGCTTCCACTATCCGAGCTACTGCCGGAACTGCTTCCACCGGAAGTGCCCCCATCCGAACTACTGCCGCCGGATGATTCTTTCGTAAATGCCATTCCGACCACATCACTCATGATATGACCATCTTCTATCGCAATTGCCCGGATCGTAGTCGTCTCTGTCAGCGTAATCGGTGCATTGTACTGCTGTGATCCATTTGTTGGCACTGTACCATCTGTTGTGTAATAAATGATCGCACCGGGGGTCGCTGTGATCGTCACCTCCGTGCGGTCTGAAAACTTGTCAGTACCGGAGATCGTCGGAACGTCGCTGGCGCTCGGAGTTGTGATCTCACGATTGCCAGCTGCCAAAATCGTATCGTCTGATCCGACCGCTCTGACGTGAAGATCAACCTTCTGACTGGCGCCAAATGTCTCCTGCGTCTGAAGTTTCTGCAATGAGTAATAATCTGTTCCATTGATACTATACTGATAGCTCATCCTATCAGTATCTGCCAGACTTGTCACCTGCATAACATATACGGTAGCGCTATCGTTTGGTCTTATACTCACATCAAACTGAATTGTTTCCTCCTGTGGCGCTGTGCCCTGATCTCCGGATTCTGCCGTCCCGGTGTTGTCGCTCGCGTATACCGTTTCCGGTGCGAGCAATCCACCAGGTACACTCATGGATGACACGACCGTAGCTGCGGCAATCCCCAAGGTCAGGATTTTTGCTAATGATTTGCTTTGTTTTGATTTCCGTTGTTTCATTTTTTGTTGTTTCATTTTTCGTTGTCTCATTCGTCGATTCCTCCTTTTACTGATGCTGTTATTAGGCGTTGGCGAAACTATTGTTATTATCTGGGCTACCTAGCTATGGGCGCAGTGGCATTCTGATCAAGCTGCTCTGGATTTTCTCTGTTAATCCGATCTACAATATAATTGATAGAATCTTTGATGTTAGCTGCATTGATAGGATTGTTCGTCTTAGAAGTAAATACCAGATCCTCAAATCCTTCTCTCGGAGAAAACCGAGTAGCAATGTCTTTATGGTATGTTCTCTGATATATAAGCACATCATGCACTTTCTTAATCATTGGAATCTTGCGAAATCCTGCATATTTATTTTACCCATATAATTTCCTCCCAAAAAATATGGAGAAGATTATATGTCTCTCTTCTCCATAAATATATCATGTTTATCACTTAATTTCTACGGCTTTTAAGCTAGGGAAACGCTGATTAATTCATGCATCTCCTTCCCCTTTGTCTTATCTACTGCATCCCTTCCTGCAGGTGTCCCGGACACCCTTGCCTTCATTGCTGCGAGCCTTTCTTGCAATGAAGTCCGTTCTGCCGGTCGGTCTGACAGCTTACCCGGCTGGTCGGCTCTCTGTGCAATCTCTTAGTATCCCTCGTTCACAACTTCCCATGTTCCATTATTCAGTTGTAAAGTGATTGTGCGATTAGGCTCTCGAATTCCAAAGAAACAACTTCAAAGACTGTATTCTCATAATAGGCTCTGGCTGCTTCATCTGCTATTTTCAACTCATCATTGGGTGCTGCTTCTGTAATAGAAATTAAATTGCCAATCGGGGGAGTCGATTCTTGAAAAATGTCCGAGCAGACTATTTGTACACGCGTACCAATTTTTAATTCCCAATCTTTTTGTTCCTCTGTCAATTCAAACAGCACTTTATCATAGCTTAGTCCTGAATTTTCCTCGACATCAACAAGAATAATGGGAACTAAACTTTCAATCACATTGTCAATCATTCCGCATTTCCTCCGGCAAAGCTGCAATCGTACTGTCCTCATTGTCAGTCAGTTCCCGAATGATAGCATTAGGCACCCAGCTGATCGTCAAATAATAATATTCGCTTTCGTCCTCCCCATAGGCAACGGTAAAGTTCTGGGCGTTCCCATATTCATCTCTTTTTTCTGTCCAGTCCCCAAAATTGATTTGCTGGTTTTTGCAAGAAAAACGGACTGCAGCAATATCTTTGCCAGAAAGATAGAACATCAACGGCTGTCCTTTCATCTCTCCGCTATCGCTGATTGTGCCGCTATTCATTACTGCTCCGGCTGTAGTAATTTCTTCATCTGTGCCATAAGCGTAAGCCGATACAATCATGCCGCCAGAAAAAGGAGCAAGTATGCCGTCTACGGCAATCACGATTGCGAGACAAGCCGCAACCGCGCCCAATTTAATCCAAAAGGGCTTTTTATTTTTCTGCTCCTAACGCTGTGTTGTTCATAATGGACCTCCATTTCATTATTTCATGTGTTTGTTGCACCTAAAACCATTCACAAATGCGCAAAAAGGACATTCCTAAGTAATTAGAAATGTCCCTTGGTTTCGATGTTACTGTCACGAGTAACAAACTGTTGCACCTGTACGGTTTTGTTGTACTCATTTTTCCATAACACGTTACAATATTTTATTGAAAATCCAACTATTCTTCTGAGAATAACCGCTGTTTGCGCTGTATCATCTCATCGATTCTCTCGATATACTGCCCGACATCCTTGACATTGTCACAGCGTTCGATTCTGCCATCGCCATAGACGCGTTTGGAGATGGTTCCTGCACCGAGTGCCATGATCGTCTGGACCTCCTCCATGATTAAAATATTATAAATACCCGCCTTCCCCGGTTTTGCGTAGCCGACATTTTCGAAATTGCCGGACATATTTTTCTGACGGTAGAGATAATACGGTTCCATGCCCATCTGCTTTGCCCCCTGGGCAGCGATCGCCATCGTTTCGTCCGTGTTGTGCAGCGTGCTGATGCCGTGCTCCAAAATCCACTGGCTCAGCCTGGAAGCTCGCTTAATTGCAAGAGAATGTACCGTCAGACTGTCGGGTCCAAGCTCCTGCACTCGGCGGATTGTCTCTTCGACATCTTCCTTCGTTTCTCCCGGCAGCCCGAGAATCAGGTCCATATTGATATTATCAAAGCCTTCCTCCCGCGCCAGCCGAAATGCCTCAACCGTCTGCGCCACAGTATGCCGACGACCGATCAGATCAAGGGTTTCCTGCTTCATCGTCTGTGGATTGACCGAAATTCTCGTCACACCATAACGCTTCATCACACGCAGTTTCTCTGCCGTAATACTGTCCGCGCGCCCTGCTTCTACCGTAAACTCCCGCACCTGTGACCAGTCAAGCGTATTTTGAAGCTTCAAAAAAAGCCGCTCCAATTCCTCTGGTTCCAGTGTAGTCGGTGTGCCGCCGCCAATATAAACGCTGTCCAAAACGCGGTCTGCGCAGGCTCCTTTTACGAAATCGATTTCCTTTTCCACGGCGCTTAAATAGTCGCTCACGCGATTTTTCCATGCACAGATCGGAAAAGAGGTAAAGGAACAATACAGACAGGTCGTTGGGCAGAACGGAATCCCGATATAAAGGCTGTATCCTTCCTCATAATGAATTCCGGATAAAATCTGCATTTCCCGTTTGGCAATGTCAATCGACAGCTCCGTTTTTTCTTTCGATGCCAGATAGGTATGCTCCATATAGGCAGCGACTTCCTGTTCTGTTTGTCCCTGTTCCAGAAGCTGTTTCGCAATTTTCGTCGGACGAATACCGGTCAGGGTTCCCCACGGAAGCGTCTTTCCTGTTTCTTCGGAAAGGAGTGCGTACAAAAGCTGTTTTAAATCGTTTTTAACCGTTCCCCTGTCCTCCGGCGTCTTTAGATTGACTGTTTTAGTCCCTCCATTTTCAATTCCTGCGCAGATGGACGTCTCATCAAATTCCACGAAAAACGCCGGCAGCCCGGCGTCACTTCGTTCTTCTTTGGTTCCTTTTACAAAAACTTTGATCTCCTGCTCCGGATAAAAGGCCTTTACCAGAGAATGGATATCATAGGCATATCTGTCTTCATTTAACGTTACAATAATCATCTTTTTACTGGCAGTAGGGATTGTACTGCTTCTCCCTTCCAATTGTAGTAATATCTCCGTGTCCCGGATAAACTTTTGTATCTTCCGGAAGGACAAAGAGTTTTTCTTTCACAGAGCGTACCAGACTGCTCATGCTGCCGGTCGGGAAATCTGTTCTGCCGACCGATTCCTCAAACAGCGTATCGCCGGAGAATAAGAAACCGCCCTCTTTACAGTAATAGCAGCATCCACCCGCAGTATGCCCTGGCGTTGCAATGACCTGAAATGAAATCCCCGCAGTTTCCACTGTCTGTCCGTCTGTCAGCCATTCATCCGCTTCGATCGTCACAACAGGGGGCATCTGGGCAGACAGGTTTAGCTCCGGCGTCCGGCAGACTTTCTTCTCTTCTGCCAATGCATACACCTTTGCGCCGGATGCTTTTTTTAATTCTGCTGCGCCGCCAATATGGTCAAAATGACCGTGTGTCAGAAGAATCGCTTCCACAGTAAAGTCCTTTTCGGAGAGCAATTTGAAAATCCCTGCTCCGTTTTCCGCAGGATCGACTACGACCGCCTTTGTCCCGCCTTCCCGGTATAAAAAATAACAGTTTGTTGCGCAGACACCCATCGTCTTTCGCCCTATTTTAATTTCAGACATTCGTTTTCCTTTCCCAGAAGCCAAGCGGCAAATCGCTATTTTCCGATAGCATTGCAAACGTTGAAACGCCGCCAATTCCATATCGGCTTTCCCAATACCTGCTCGTACCTGCCGCCGGCATCGCATCAGCCCGTTGTACGCTCAATATCGATGACGCTTTCGATGTTGCGCAGCTTCGCTACGATCTGATTTAACTCTTCCCTGCTGCTGATCTCAAATGAAGTAGACAATGTAGCAATTCCCTGCTTGTTCGTTCTCGTATTCATCGTCTGGATATCAATATTGCGCTCCGTCAGCGTTTTACTGATGTCTGCTAAAAGTCCGCTTCTGTTATGTGCAAAGATATTGATCTCCGCCATATATTTCTCACCATCTGCGCCAGTATCCGAGGGCTCCCACTCCGCTTCAATGAGTCTGGCACGTTCGATCTCCGGCAGGTTTAATACATTGATACAGTCCGTCCGGTGGATCGAAATCCCCCGTCCTCTTGTCACAAAGCCGACGATCTCATCCCCGGGCACAGGAGAGCAGCATTTGGAAAAACGTACTGCCACATCATGAATCCCCTTGACCACGATGCCGTTTTTACTGTGGGGGTGCATCTGTTTCGCCTGATTGGCATTATTTTCTGCAATGGAGGCAAGCACTTCTTCATTGGTCATCACCTTCGGATGGTCTTTCTCATAAAGCTCCTGCATCCGATTGGCGATCTGACCTTCCTTGAGCGCGCCGTGTCCGATCGCCGCCAGCACGCTGTCCCAGTCCATAAAGCCGTATTTCTTCATGACAGCCGCCTGATATTCCGGCTTCATAATTTCGCCCAGGTTGATCGAACGTGCCTTACAGTAGGTGTTGAACTGATCCTTGCCCTTAGTGATATTTTCTTCCTTGACTTCGTTTTTGAACCACTGGTTGATCTTGTTTTTCGCCTGCGTACTCTTGACTACCGTAACCCACGCGCGGATTTTGGTCCTTGCCTCGCTGGTCTTGACAATCTTGAGCCAGTCGCGGCTCGGTCCCTTGGAATTCTGCGAAGTCAGAATTTCCACGCGGTCGCCGTTTTGGATTTCGTAATCGATCGTCACAAGCTTTCCGTTGACCCGCGCCCCGATCATCTTGTTGCCGACTGCAGTATGGACGTTGTAGGCAAAATCAATGGGTGTAGAGCCTGCAGGCAAGGTCTTGACGTCGCCGGTCGGCGTAAAACAGTATACGCTGTCGGAAAACAAATCCAGATCGCTTTTCAGCATGTTCATGAATTCTTTGTTATCCGACATCTCGCGCTGCCATTCCAGAATCTGACGCAGCCATGCCAGCTTTTCTTCTTCCTGTGCCTCAACCTTTTTGCCGTCGGAGGCTTCTTTATATTTCCAGTGGGCGGCGATACCGTATTCCGCCACGCGATGCATTTCATAAGTTCTGATCTGAATCTCGAAGGGCTGCCCGGAGCTTCCAATCAACGTCGTGTGCAGAGACTGATACATGTTTGCCTTGGGCATCGCAATATAATCCTTGAAACGCCCCGGAATCGGTTTGTACATCTCGTGGATTACGCCCAGCGCCGCATAACAGTCCTTAACCGTATCTACGATAATCCGGACAGCAAACAGGTCATAAATCTGGTCGATGGTCTTATGCTGGTTCTTCATCTTTTTGTAAATGCTGAAGAAATGCTTGATACGACCGTCAATCTTAGCTTCGATTCCCGCCTTTTTGATGTGCTCGGAAACCTCGTCCACGATTCCCTGAATATACTTTTCGCGCTCGCTTTTGCGCATCGCGATCTTGTCCACCAGATCATAATAAACGTCCGGTTCGAGATATTTTAACGAAAGATCGTCCAGTTCTACCTTGATCTTGGAAATACCGAGACGCTGTGCAATGGGCGCATAGATGTCCATCGTCTCCCGCGCAATCCGGATCTGCTTTTCGTGGGGCATATGCTTGAGGGTGCGCATATTGTGGAGGCGGTCCGCCAGCTTGATCATGATTACGCGGATATCCTTCGCCATCGCCATGAACATCTTGCGCAGGTTCTCCGCCTGCATCTCCAGCTGTGCTTCTGTCTTATTGCCGGAATTGTCCGCAAGATGCAGATGCTGCAGCTTGGTCACGCCGTCCACCAAAAAGGCAACGTCCGTTCCGAACTGTTCTCCGACCTGTTCGACCGTCATCACGGTATCTTCCACCACATCGTGCAGAAGTCCCGCCACGATCGTCTCCTTATCCAGCTCCAGATCCGCCAGGATAATCGCCACGCACAGCGGATGGATGATGTAAGGCTCGCCGGATTTACGCACCTGTCCCTGATGGGCATTATCTGCCAGCCGATACGCTTTTTCAATCATGGAAATATCATCCGAAGGATGATACTTGCGCACCCGCTCGATCAGGTCCTGATATAGTTCTTCCGGGCTTATAAATTCCTGAATGCTCTCAATTCGTCCGTCATCCAGCACCAGCTTGGTTTTCGGCTCTTTTGATCTGTCTTCCGTTCTATCCATCTTCCGCACACCTTACCATCGTCCAGTTTTATCAGTTTCTGCCAAAAAAGAGTTACGTCGTAACTCTTTTTCGAAAATCAATTATTTGCCTTCATATACAATTGCGGAATCCAGACGATATCCTGCAATTGCTTCTCTTCCCTTCAGTCCTGCCAGCTCGATCAAAACCAACACGCCTGCAACCTCGCCGCCCAGTCTCTCTACCAGGGAGATCATCGCCTGAGTCGTGCCGCCGGTTGCGATCAGGTCATCTACGATCAGCACTTTCTGTCCGGGTTTAATGGAGGTCTTGTGCATTTCGATTACTGCCGTGCCGTATTCCAGAGAATATTCCTGAGACACGGTTTCACAGGGCAGCTTGCCCTTTTTGCGGATCAGTGCAAAGGGCTTATGCAGGTTATATGCGATGGGTGCACCGAAAATAAAGCCTCTGGACTCTGCGCCTACGACTACGTCAAACTCCAGATCCTTTACCAGATCCTGCATGGTATCGATTGCAAGGTGCATGCCGTCAGCATCCTCCAGCACGCTCGTAACATCTCTGAAAATAATTCCCTCCTGCGGGAAATCCGGGATACTTCTTACATATTCTTCCAGTTTTTTCATTTTCCTATGCCTCTTTTTCTTCTCTTTTCTTTAAAATGGAACCCTGTCAAACGGGACTTATCGATGTTATCATTATATTATTTTCCTTCATTAAAGTCAATACAGCCGAAAGCCCGGATTTTCCCTGCCATGACAGCATCTGAAAAATCCGGGCTTTTTTATTCCATATTCTGATGAAAAAATATTATTGTACCAGCCAGTGCTTTGTTTCAACCTCTGCTACGCCTTATAAGTGGTTCACCACACCTGTAAAGAGGATTTGATCGCCTGCGTCTTCGCCGTTTCCGGTTAAAACAAACGCAAACGGGCTGTCAAAGGTAAGCTCTATCGGATCGGTTTCGGGCATCAGCGCCATTTTTTCCAGTCCCATCGCGGTAACTGCGGCAGCTGTCAGTCCGTTTTCGTCCACCTCAACCATTGCACTCTGCAGTGCACTCGAAATATAGAGAGCCTCGTTATCCAGAACCTCTGTCAGCGCAGCGTCTGTTGCCTGCATCAGCGGAATCCCCATGGCTTCCAGAGCCTCTTTGATCGAGAATACATTGCTTTCCAGCTTAAACTTGGGCAAAGAAAGCTGTACGCAGCGGTAATCCGCTCCGCTGATTTTCTGCAGCTTTTCTGTCGTCAGGCTCTGCAGTACCTCTTCCGCACTATAGCCGTCTTTGGGCAGGCACAGAACCATCTGCCCTCCGCTTGTCGTCCAGAGCACGATAGCCTGCATCGTCTCGTCCTCATAATAAATGCCGTCGCTTAGCTTCTGATTCATAAACTCTGCATTCTCGTCCTGCTTTGCGCCGTGGAACGTGCCCTCCGTCGTATTTTCTTCCAAAAACGGGCTGCTCCAGCTGTCCGAAAAATACAATGCATTCGCAATCGCCGCTACCGTATCCGCATCAAAGGAGTCCACAATCTCTACAATCTTTCCATCGGTCTTCTCTGAGGCCCAGCTGTTGATGGCATTTGCTGCAGAGGAATCCGAAAAGTCAACCGAAAAGAGTTTTCCATCGTAATTGTCCGAAAACAGCTGTTCAAACGTCTGATTTACCGCTGCATCCTTTTGAACAAACAATGCATTTGCGATTTTCAGTGGGCTTTCAAACGTTTCTCCATATCCTTCGTAGCTTTTTCTGCGTTCCTCCTGGGAAAGCCCGGCATTGACCGCCTTTACCGTCTGATTTAACGTTTCAGCGTCGATCCCGGCTTCGCCGATCACTTTTAACAGCTGTTCCTGTGTTGCCCCGCTGCAGCCGTTTACCAGCGCCGCCAGGGGCAGCCATGCGGAATACGGGGATGCGATCAGGTTTTCTCCCTCTTTTTTCTGCTTCAGCAAAGCCTCCGTAAAACGCAGCGCAAAGCCGTTTTCCTCATCCCGCGCAACATCCTGATCCTGTGTCTTATCTGCAGCCGTCTGATTGTTTTCATCCGTTTCAGACGTCTGATCCTGTTTGTTTGAATCGCTTGTCTCCATAGACTGTGCTTCTTCCGTTTCCGTCCGGGTCTGTGCAGGTTCTTCCCCGATACTCTTTTGTCCGCAGCCGCTAAATAACATTCCCTGTGCCAGCAGGCTCAGGCTCATAAAAAGTGCAAGCATCTGTTTTTTTCTCATATCCGAAAATTCCTTCCTATATGGTGTTGTAAAATCGACAGTTTTTCAACCCTTCCGGCAGGAAATCGTCCTGCCGCAGGATTCTTTTATGCCCTGCTATCTACATACACGCAGACAGCTGCCGTCCGGTTTCACATAGTTTGAAAATTTTTAAAAAAATTTCAGGTTGCCATATAGTCTGTCCTTCACGATACCAAAACATTCCCGCAGCACATTATTGGGCAGAAAATAAACACCGGAATCCGCAGAAATCCCGACCGGATCTAGAAAGCCCTGCTGTTTTGCCAGCCGCAGGCTTCTGTAAACATGAAAATTGCTTGTCACAATGCCGACCTTCTGAACCTCCTGCGGAATCAGCTTTCTGGAAAAGCGCAGATTTTCTACGGTGTTGGTGGACTGGTCTTCTAAAATCAGCCGTTTGGGGTCAATTCCTTTTTTTACCAGATCCTCATACATACCCTGTGCCTCGCTGACCGGCTCGTTGCTGCCCTGCCCGCCGGACAGTACGCAGAGCGTCTCCGGATTTTCCGTCAGATAGGTATATGCCCGACGCAGCCGCTTTTCCAGAACGACACTGGGCCCGTTCGGCTTCATCTGTGCACCCAACACAATAAGATAGGAAAGCTGCTGCTCCCCTTTTGCAGAAAATGTGCTGCCAATCAGGACCAACAGACCGCACAGACAGGCAATCCCCACGCCTGCAAGCACGCCGATTCCCGCCCGCAGTCCGATTGGCAAACGCATCCAGAGCCCTTTTTGTACAAAAAAGCCGAACAGACCAAACAGTGCCGTCCCTGCCAGCCAGATCAGGTAAAATTTCGTTCCGGCAGCCTTGGTTGCAACCACGCCAACACAATATACCAGACACAGTGCCGCCAGCACATAACAGAGCATCGCCATTTTCATTCTCCTCGTCCGCTTCTTCTCCATTTTAATCTCCATCCCGCATACAGTTTTATCCAAACGGTTTACTCGTTTCGAAACAGATCGTAATTGATCTTTTTGTAAAAGAGACGCTCGATTTCCTTTCGGTCTTCCATGTGCAGACCCAGAATCCACATGATCTTCGCAAGCACCGCTTCCAGCGTCATGTCGTAGGTTTCCAGAAACGGCAGCTGCTCCCGCGCTGCGCGCCCCACCACATAGGTGTCCATGCTGCTGCCCTCATACGTCACCTGCGTCGCCATGATCAGGATCTTTTCATGCGCCTTGTAATGCTGCATTTCCTCCAAAAGCGCCTGACGCAGACGATCCGGCAATCCACCGACGCCGAAGCCTTCAATAATAATACAGTCATACACGCTCAAAATATGCGGAATGATCTCCGTGGACATTCCCGGTGTCAGTTTTAACAAAAACACCTTCCGATCCATCCGGTTAAAGAAACGCACCGGACCGCAGATATCCTTTTGGATATAATAGACCACCGTGTTGTCGTGAATCTGCCCAAGCACCGGAAAATTGATGCTGGAAAATGCATTATAGCTGAAGGTCGCCGTCTTTTTCGCCCGCGTTCCCGCAATAATTTTGCCGTCAAACACCAGCATAACGTCCCGGCTTCGGTCGTCAAGTGCGCACCGGATGCTGTCGTGCAGATTTTTCCGTGCGTCGGTGATCTCCTGCAGAATCGATTTCTGCGCGCCGGTCAGGACAATCGGCTTGACAGAATTCTGAATCAGATAGGAAAGCGCCGCAGCCGTATACGCCATCGTATCCGTCCCGTGGCAGATCAGAAACGCGTCGTATAACGTATAGTTTTTCTGAATCAGTCCCGCCAGCTTCAACCACCACGAGGCTTCCATATTCGTCGAATCAATGCTGCAGACCTCGTATGGAACTAACTCGCAGACATCTTCAAATTCTTTCATATAATCCAAAAAATCGTCGGAGGACAGCACCGGTGCCAGACCGTTCCCGCCATCCTGTGAGGCGATCGTCCCGCCGGTTGTCAGCAATAAAATTCGCTTTTTCATACGTTCCCCATTTCTCAGCGTCTGTCCGTGCTTCCAAATCCGCCATTGCGGACTCCGTCCGCCTCGGCATCCTCCGTGATGCCATACGGCATGAAAATCCCCTGCAAAAAGCCCTCGCCCGGATGGATTTCGAGCACCTTGCCCTCGTTTGAGTCGTTCGTCAGCTTCGCCATGATATGTCCTTCATTGTCGGAATTATAGTAATCGCTGTCGATAATTCCGACGGTATTATTCAGCTGCAAGCGGTACTTAAAGCCCTGTCCGCTTCTGGGAAACAGGCACAGCACCCAGTCCTCATCCATCCGCGCACGGATTCCGGTCGGGATTTTAATCGTCTCGCCCGGCTTTAACACAAACGCCACCGGTGCAGAAAAGTCATAGCCTGCGCTTCCCGCTGTCGCCCGTTTGGGTTTTGTAATATCATCATAAATTGCACGGATTTCCGCCGTTTCATGGCCTGGGAACGCGTCCGCGAAATCCTTTTCGTACTGTGCAAAGCTCACCTTTTCAAATGCTGCAATTCTTTTCATATTCTTCTCCTGCTGTCTCGCCTGCGCACCTTTTCTGTACGCCTGCAGTCGGTTATTTTTCTATCAGAGTTCTTCGTCCGTCTCATAGTCGCCGCAGTGTAAAATCACCTCTGCATCTGCTCCCGTCCTTTTTGATAATCTTTACCGCTCTTTCCGGACGGTAAATCTTTCCATAGCAAACCTCTGTTTCCGGAACCTGCTTTTCCTGCGTCATACTGTCTCCATCTTCCTGTTCTTCCAAAACGGCTCTGTGCCACAGCTTTTGTCCTATGCGTCCATGCACTGTTTTCCCGCCGTCACAACACGAACCGGCAGCAGGCAAAGTGCCCGATGCCGGTTCGTGTTTTAACTACGCCTGATTCTGCCGCAGTGTAATTCTGCGCAGAATATTTGTTACAGTTCACCCGCGCCATTCGCAAAAACGCATCTTCGATGCTCTC
>ENA-OPNR01000492-OPNR01000492.1-human-gut-metagenome-genome-assembly--contig:-NODE-492-length-17939-cov-1.773708_pt1 | contig 17939 bp, 8 predicted proteins | sample MGYA00241543_ERZ501783 | MGnify/ENA primary metagenome ERZ501783 (study PRJEB25962, sample SAMEA2042557) | human gut metagenome | biome: human gut; feature: human-associated habitat; material: faeces... | reverse complement strand
AGGTCCGTTGGAAGCAAGAAAAGCACAGCGTAACCTTTGGGGATACCATCAGACACGCGGTCTGGGATACCACGAATACTTCTTGTTCTGTGAAGATATGGGTGCGGAACCCGTACCTGTACTTGCAGCCGGTGTACCTTGTCAGAACTCTGGTACCTGCGCTCACCATTCCAAGGGTGAACTGACTTGCATGGGACAGCAGGGTGGCGTGCCGATGGAAGAAATGGATCAATACATCCAAGATGTTCTCGACCTGATAGAATATGCCAACGGAGATGCCCGCAAAACCGTGTGGGGTAAGAAGCGCGCGGAAGCCGGACATCCGAAACCATTCAATTTGAAGTTCATCGGTATCGGTAATGAGGACATGATTACACCTGTCTTCGTGGAACGCTTTAAGATGATATTCGATGCCGTAAAAGCAAAACATCCTGAAGTTACCGTGATTGGTACTACCGGTCCGTTCTACGAAGGTACGGATTATGAAGTAGGTTGGGACCTTGCTACCGAATTGGGTGTACCGATGGTAGACGAGCACTACTATGTGGAACCGGGTTGGATGATCCACAACCAAGAATATTACGATCATTACGACCGTAGCAAAGCGAAAGTTTACTTGGGAGAATACGCCGCCCACTTGCCGGGACGCCCCAATAATGTAGAAACTGCGCTTGCCGAAGCTCTCTATCTGACGGCAGTAGAACGTAACGGTGACGTGGTAGAAATGACTTCCTATGCTCCATTGTTGGCTAAAGATGGTCATACACAATGGAATCCGGACTTGATCTATTTCAATAATACGGAAGTGAGACCCACGGTAGGCTACTATACTCAACAGATGTATGGTCAGAACGCTGGTACCGAATACTTGTCTTCTACGGTAAAACTGAATAATGGCTGGGATGCCGTGAAGAAACGTGTCGGAGTATCAGTTGTGAAAGACGCTAATACCGGAGATTATATCGTGAAGTTAGTGAATATGCTTCCGGTGGAAGTTTCTTCCCAGGTGAAGTTGGACGGAGCTACTTTGGTAAATCCTTCGGCTACAAAGACGATATTGACAGGTGATCCGAAAGACAGAGGAGCTAAACCCGCTTCTTCTGATTTCAGGGTAGAAGGAAATGACTTTTCTTACTCAATGCCTGCTTATTCGTTTACAGTGATACGTATCCATCAGAATATTGAAAAGAAAAAATAAGATATAATAATGAGAAAGTTAACTGCCCTTTTTGCTTTGTCTCTTGCTTTGAGCATGCAGGCACAACAACATGTGATGACCGTCGACGTTTCTAAACCGACGGCAAAGATACAACCTGAAATGTATGGCATCTTTTTCGAAGATATCAACTTCGGCGCCGATGGCGGTCTGTATGCCGAACTGGTAAAGAACCGTTCTTTTGAATTTCCACAACCTTTCGTGGGTTGGGTACCTTTCGGTAATGTAACCGTTCAGGATGCAAATCCTTGTTTTGATCGCAATCCTCACTATGTGCGCGTAGTGAACGACGGCCGCTTGCTGCGTGCCGGACTGGATAATGAAGGTTATCGCGGTATCGGTGTGAAGCAAGGCGAAGAATACCGTTTCTCCGTTTATGCCCGCACACCGGATGCGAAGCCGATGAAGCTCTCCATCGAGCTCGTCAACTCCAATGCACAGAATCTGTTGAAGAAAGAAATCGAAGTCAGCGGCAATAACTGGCAAAAGCTGACGGCGGTGCTGAAATCTCCTTTCACAGATGCTCATGCCCGCCTGCGTATCGTCCTCGAAACACAGGGTACGGTAGATATGGATCATATCTCCCTGTTCCCTGTCGATACTTGGAAAGGACGTGAGAATGGCCTGCGTGCCGACCTTGCACAAGCCCTTTATGACCTTAACCCCGGCGTATTCCGTTTCCCCGGTGGTTGTATCATCGAGGGTAACAGTCTTGAAACCCGTTACCAGTGGAAGAATTCCGTAGGTCCTGTTGAAAACCGCCCTTTGAATGAAAACCGCTGGAACTACACCTTCAAGCATAAAGCCTTCCCTGACTATTTCCAGACTTTGGGACTTGGTTACTTCGAATACTTCCTGTTGAGCGAAGACCTCGGTGCAGAACCTCTTCCGGTAATCAGCTGCGGGCTCTCCTGCCAGTACGAAAGCAACGAAGTGGTCCCGATGGATGAACTAGACCCGTATATACAGGATGCACTCGACCTGATTGAATTTGCCAACGGCCCTGTTACTTCCAAGTGGGGAAAGGTGCGTGCCGATATGGGACATCCCGAACCCTTCAATCTGAAGATGATCGGTATTGGTAATGAACAGTGGGACAAGGTTTATGTAGAACGGCTCGAAGCTTTCACAAAAGCCATCCGTGCGAAATACCCTAATGTGAAGGTTGTAGGTAGCTCCGGTCCGAGTGCCAACGGTGATAAATTCGATTATCTCTGGCCCGAAATGAAGCGTATCGGTGTAGACCTGGTGGACGAACACTACTACATGAATCCTGATTGGTTCTTTGGCAATGCGTCACGCTATGACAATTACGACCGCAAAGGTCCGAAGGTTTTCGCCGGAGAATATGCTTCACACGATCATTCCACGAAGAAGGATAACAACTTCCTCGCCGCCCTTTCCGAAGCTGCCTTCATGACGGGACTGGAACGGAATGCGGATGTTGTTCATCTGGCTACTTATGCGCCGTTGTTTGCTCACGTAGACGCTTGGCAGTGGAATCCGGATTTGATCTGGTTCGATAACCTGCGCATGATGCGCACACCGAACTATTACGTTCAGCAGATGTACGGCATGAATGCCGGTACCGATGTGCTCAGCCTGAAGATGGATGGCAAAGCAGTAGCGGGGCAGGACAGCCTTTATGCAACAGCTGCACTGAATGCACCTACCGGAGAAATCATCCTGAAACTGGTGAATGCAAGTAGTAAGCCTGCCGATGTTCAGATCGATTTCAATGGTTTGAAGAAACGTCAGTTGGTTGCTGGCTCCTGCACTTACTTACAGAATGACAATTGGCGCACTGTAAATACGCTGGATCAGGAAGCGATTGTTCCTCGTGTACGTCCGGTACAGGTAGAAGGGCAATCTCTGAAACTGAAACTTGAACCACGTTCGTTTGGAGTGTATAGATTACAGTAGCTTGTAGCTCTTTGAACTCTATTCCCCCTTTTTTGAACTATTATTCACCCTAAAAAAAGTTCATTCATCCTATCTTTGTAGCGGTATGCAGAAAATATTCTTCGTACCGCTACAAACATAATAATTTTATATCCATGAAGAAACATCTTATTACCGGACTCTTTGCAGCCCTGGCTCTGACTGCAAATGCACAGTCCTTTAAAGAGTGGCTTGATCCGGAAATCAATGCCGTGAACCGTGCTCCCATGCACACTAATTACTTTGCCTATGAATCGGCAGATGCCGCCATGCAAGGCAAGAAAGCCCAATCTACTAATTACATGACTTTGAACGGTACCTGGAAATTCTCTTGGGTACGCAATGCCGACCAGCGTCCTACCGACTTCTGGAAAGTAGGTTTCAATGACAAAGGCTGGAATAATCTGCAAGTTCCCGCTGTGTGGGAATTGAACGGTTATGGCGATCCTATTTATGTAAACACCGGCTATGCTTGGCGTAATCAGTTCCAGAACAACCCTCCTGAAGTTCCTACAGAGAACAATCATGTAGGTTCTTACCGTCGTGAAATCATTGTTCCCGCCGACTGGAAAGGGAAAGACATTATCGCTCATTTCGGTTTTGTAACCTCCAATATGTATCTCTGGGTGAATGGCCGTTATGTAGGTTATAGCGAAGATAGCAAGCTTGAAGCTGAATTCGACCTGACTCCTTATTTGAAGCCCGGACAAACGAATCTCATCGCTTTCCAGGTATTCCGCTGGTGTGATGGAACCTACCTGGAAGACCAGGACTTCTTCCGTTACAGTGGTGTGGGACGTGATTGTTACCTCTATGCCCGCAACAAGAAACGTATTCAGGACATCCGTATCACTCCGGATCTGGACGAGGCATACAAAAATGGTTCCCTGCGTGTGACGCTCGACCTGAAAGGCAGCGGTAACGTAAACCTGGAATTACTCGATGCTGCCGGCAAGGCAGTAGCTACGGAAACAGCCAAAGGTAGCGGTACCATTTTGATGAATGTGGAAAATCCGCATAAATGGACTGCCGAAACTCCTTACCTCTATACACTGCGTGCCACTTTGCAAGGCAGCAACGAAGTAATCCCCGTAAAGGTAGGCTTCCGTAAGATCGAATTGAAAGGTGACCAGATATTAGTAAATGGCCAGGCCGTTCTCTTCAAAGGTGCCGACCGTCATGAAATTGATCCGGATGGTGGTTATGTCGTATCTCCCGAACGCATGATTCAGGATATTCAGGTCATGAAGAAATTCAATATCAACGCTGTGCGTACCTGTCACTATCCTGATGATAACCTGTGGTACGACCTTTGCGACCAATACGGTCTGTATGTAGTGGCTGAGGCTAATATCGAATCACACGGTATGGGTTATCGTGAAAAGACACTGGCTAAACGCACCGACTATGCCAAGGCTCACATGGAACGTAACCAACGCAACGTACAACGCGGCTTCAACCATCCCAGTATCATTTTCTGGTCATTGGGTAATGAGGCGGGTTTCGGACCTAACTTTGAAGCTTGCTACCGTTGGATCAAGAACGAAGATTCCAGCCGTGCCGTACAATACGAACAGGCACACGGAAATGAATTTACCGATATCGACTGCCCTATGTATGCTGATTACAAGCACATGGAAAAATATGGCCAACGTACAGATGCCAAGAAGCCTCTTATCCAGTGCGAATATGCCCACGCTATGGGTAACTCACAGGGTGGTTTCAAAGAATATTGGGATCTGATTCGTAAATACCCCAACCTGCAAGGCGGTTTTATCTGGGACTTCGTAGACCAGTCCGTTCGTTGGAAAGGTAAAGACGGTGTAACTATCTACGCTTATGGCGGTGACTTCAACCGTTACGACGGTTCCGACAAGAACTTCTGTGATAATGGTCTGATCAGTCCCGACCGTGTTCCCAATCCGCACATGTACGAAGTGGGTTACTATTACCAGAACATCTGGACAACTCCCGCTGACCTGAAGAACGGCGAAGTGAACGTGTACAACGAAAACTTCTTCCGTGACCTTTCCGCTTACTATCTGGATTGGCAATTACTTGCTAACGGTAAAGTAATTCGTACCGGTCGTGTAGAAGACCTCAACGTAGCTCCGCAGCAGACTGCCAAAGTGAAATTGAACATCGGCAAAACCTGCGAATGCAAAGAATGGTTGCTGAATGTAACTTATCGCCTGAAGAACCGCGAAGGTTTGCTCCCTGCCGGATATGCCGTAGCCAAAGATCAACTTGTACTGAATCCCTACAAGGCTCCTGCCATGGACCTGAAGAATGTGGAAGTTGTGAATACTCCTACCGTTGCTCCTCAAATCCAGGAAAACGACTGGCGTTATCTGATTATCAACGGTGATAACTTCCGTCTGGAATTCAACAAACATACCGGTTATCTGAATCGCTACAACGTAGCAGGCACGGAATTGATGAACGAAGATGCCGAACTGGCACCTAACTTCTGGCGTGCACCTACAGACAATGATTTTGGTGCAGGTTTGCAACAGAAATTCGCTGCCTGGAAGAACCCGGGTCTGAAGCTGACTTCCTTCAAATGGGAAACAGTAGACAACCAGACTGTGGTACGTGCAGAATACGAAATGAAGAACGTTTCTGCCAAACTGGATCTTACTTATGTAATCAATAACAAGGGTGCTGTAAAAGTGACTCAGAAGATGACTGCCGATCCGCAGGCTAAAGTATCTCATATGTTCCGTTTCGGTATGCAGATGCAGATGCCCAAGACTTTTGAAACTGTAGAATACTATGGCCGTGGCCCGGTAGAGAACTACAGTGACCGCAATCATTGTACAGATCTGGGATTGTATCGCCAGAGTGTAGATGAACAATTCTATTCTTATATTCGTCCGCAGGAAACAGGTACGAAGACCGATATCCGTTGGTGGAAGCAACTGAATGATGCCGGACGCGGTTTGCAGATTGTAGCTGACGCTCCGTTCTCTGCATCAGCCCTGCACTATACTATCGAGTCTTTGGACGATGGCTGGGAGAAAGCCCAGAATCACTCTCCTGAAGTGAAAGAAGCTAACCTGACAAATCTCTGCATCGACAAGGCTCAGATGGGCTTAGGATGTGTGAACAGTTGGGGTGCATGGCCGTTGCCACAATATCAGTTGCCTTATGGTGACTATGAATTTACGTTCATTCTTACTCCGGTACAACACGGTATAGAAATTGAATAAGTAAATCTATCTCAATTCTCCTCCCAGGAGGAGGGGAATTGAGATACTCTTTATTATACTCATTATTATTATAGCATGAAGAAAAGAGAACTATTACTCCTTTTATTCTCCTTGTGTTCTGTCCTTGTATCTGCCCAGCAGAAAGTCCCAAACCGTTTCCGTACCAACATCCCTCTTGATTCCATCCACCTGAGTGACCCTTGCATACTGGCCGATAAGAAAACCTCCACTTATTACATGACCGGTACCGGCGGCCTCCTCTGGAAAAGCAAAGACCTTGCCCGTTGGGAAGGCCCTTATCGTGTAGCAGAAACTGATCCTGACTCCTGGATGGGCCCTAAACCCGAAATTTGGGCAGCCGAACTGCACGAATACAATGGAAAATATTACTATTTCGCCACTTTTACGAATAACGCCATCAAGATTGATACCGTAAAAGGAAACGTCATCCCCCGTCGTGCCAGTCACATCCTGGTCAGTGATAAACCGGATGGCCCTTATAAACCTATGAAAGACCCCATTTACCTACCTGAGAATATGCCTACCCTTGATGGCACATTCTGGGTGGACAATGACGGTAAACCTTATATGATCTATTGCCACGAATGGCTGCAAAACTGGAACGGTACGATGGAAAAGATCGAATTAAAGCCCGATTTAAGCGGTTCTATCGGCAAAGGAAAGATTCTTTTCCGTGCCAGTGACTCTCTCTGGAGCCGTGAGAAGATGGGGGACAAAGTTTTGCCCAACCGTGTAACCGACGGACCATGGCTTTTCCGCACAGGTACGGGCCGGTTAGGCATGATATGGACAAGCTGGGTATTCCAGGACTATACACAAGGCGTTGCCTATTCCGAAAGCGGAACTCTGGATGGACCCTGGATACAAGAGAAAGAACCGATCACTCCGCCTAACTTCGGACATGGAATGTTGTTCCGTACTTTGGCTGGTGAGTGGATGATGTCGGTTCATAGTCATAAAGATGTGAACGGGCGATATATTCGTATTCCGCACCTGTTTAAAGTCGATTTATCGGGGGATAAACTGAAAATTGACTGATTTATCACCTTTTATGAAACAATTGTGCTACTACTGAATAGAAATTTCACCCTATCTTTGCAACATCGACAATAGGTTATAGATTAACATAAGATTGGTATTAATAAACAAAGGGTAGTTTTTTAAGTCACAGTTTTCAGTAGGTAGTATTTATAAGAGAGGGCAATCTTCGAATCAAGAAGATTGCCCTTTTATATTAACCATATGAAGATTCCCTATACTGTTTAGGCGACATACCCAAATGCTGTTTTACGTACTTTCCAAAAAAAGACAGATTAGGGAAATTCAGTTCATTGGCTATTTCTTTAATACTCTTCTGAGAGTTTCTCAACAGATACAAAATATCTTTCACCATGTATTGAGTGATGAGTTCGGAAGCCGTCTGTCCACTGACTTCTTTGCAGACTGCCGATAAGTACTTAGGAGTAACATACAGTTGGTTAGCGTAGAATCCAATCATGCGTTCTTTGGGGTATGATGAAGACAAGAGACTGATGAACTCCTTAAATAAGTTTTCGCCCGAGGTGAATGTCGGTGGTTTCAGCTTGATGAAGCGTTCCAGTGCATCGTGGAACTCATAAAGAAATGCTTGGATCAGAGAGTCGATCAGTTCCTTTTGATGTTTGCAGGGAGTGCCCAGCATTTTAGAACGCAACAGGGAATAGTATTGGCAAAACAACTCTGCCTCTTCTGCATTCAGTGAAAGAATGGGGATTTTCTCAATGAACATTTTCAAGTCCCAGCTTTCGCCCGCTATGAGGAGTAATTGCTTCATGTACTCCGATGACAGGCAGATGCAACGGCATTCAAAATCAATACTTATCATACTATTTTCCAATATAATATTCGGATGGCAAATGAACAAATCGTTCACGTGTATCATTCGCGATTCTCCATTGATATAGAGCGAACCTTTTCCTTTTACGCACAACAAGATGATGTATGCCTCAACTTTTACAGCCTGTTCTATATTTAAACTTTGCAATTCATCAATGATAGCTATGCGGCTGTCATTATATACAGATATCTTTTTTACCAAGACATCATCCAAACATCCTGATCTCAGTTTTGCCTCCATACACTATATTTCTTTTTGGTTGCAAATAAACAGAATATCCGGTAGATGTAGATGATAGATATTTCCAGAATAGTGTCCTATTTAGCTTATTTGATATTTGTTTTGAAAAATAGAACACTTCTGTGGTAATATGGAAATTAAGCCCTTTCGATAAATCATTTTCCTTTGCACCGGAAATAATGAACTAAAAATGGAAAAAAGTATGAGACAACTTTGTAATGTAACGGTGCTATTGCTATTATTTGGCCTGACGAGTTGCCAGAATAATGGAGACAAACAGACTACTATGACTCCGGTAAAGGTGAAAGTTTTACGAGTTTCTTCTTCTGAGATAGATGGAACGGAACGTTTTTCCGGTACGGTGGAAGAAGCGAACAGCACTTCGCTTAGCTTTTCGATTATGGGAACGGTAAAAACGGTACATGTGGGTTTGGGTGACCGGATAGCGAAAGGCCAACTTATTGCTACGGTCGATCCGCTTTCCATGCAGAGCAGCTACGATGCTGCCAAAGCCTCATTGGCACAAGCGGAAGATGCCTATCGGAGGATGAAGGAATTGTATGATAAAGGAAGCCTTCCCGAAATAAAGTGGGTGGAAGTGCAGAGTAAGTTGCAACAGGCAAAGTCAATGGAAGAAGTGGCGCGTAAGAATCTGGACGATTGCAAACTCTATGCGCCCTTCAGTGGAATCATATCGGAAAAGATGGCAGAGGTAGGGCAAAATATAATGCCGGGCTTACCGGTGGTCAAATTAGTGACAGCCAATCAGCTGAAAGTGAAGATTGCCGTTCCGGAGACAGAGATTGCCGCCATTGCCACGGGACAAAAAGCAACAATTACCGTTTCTGCCTTGAACGGGCGTGTCTTCGCGGGAACAGTAACAGAGAAAGGAATTGTAGCCAATCCGCTTTCACGCTCATACGATGTCAAGATACGGGTGGATGATGCTGATAAAGAGTTGATGCCGGGTATGGTGGTGGAAGCGGTCTTGTCCGGTACGGGGATGGGAACACTTCATGTTATTCCTGCCCACATTGTCCAACTGGACGAGCAGAACTGTTCCTTTGTCTGGGTGAATGCCGGAGGAAAAGCCAGTAAACGCATTATCCAATGCGGAGGATTTACAAGTGAAGGAGTCATTGTGCTGTCCGGTTTGGAGGAGAGTGAGGAAATCATTGTGGAAGGACAGCAGAAGGTATGTGAGAATACATCCGTAGTTTTATAACTATTCTATATAATGAGGGACAATCAAAATATTAGTCACATCACCGACAAAATATAAGATAATGAATAAGAAACGTAACGCAGTAGAATGGGCGATGCACTATCGCCAGATTATAATTCTCGTTGTGTGTTGCCTTGTTGCTTTTGGAATTTACAGTTTACCGAATATGCGCAAGAATGAATTCCCAGACTTCACAATCCGTCAGGGTATTGTAGTGGCAGTAGCTCCGGGCAACACGGCAGAGGAAATGGTGGAACAGGTAGCCAAACCCTTGGAAAATTATATTTTCAGCTATAAAGAAGTGAAGAAAGATAAGACTTTCTCCATGAGCCGCGATGGCATTGTCTATATTCAGGTACAACTCAATGACGAGCTGAATAACAAAGATGAATTCTGGAGCAAGTTCAAGCACGGTGTTTCCACTTTCAAGGCGCAATTGCCCAAGAATGTACTGGCTGTACAGGTGATGGATGATTTTGGCGATACTTCCGCCTTGCTCATCACTATGGAAAGCGTGGACAAGACCTATCGTGAACTGGACGACTATATGGACGCCCTGCAAGACCGCCTGCGCCGTATCAACAGCATCGGCCGCATGACGGTAAGCGGAATGCAAAAGGAACAGATCTCCATATATCTGGATACCCATAAACTTTCGCAATACGGGCTGACTGAACAGACACTCGCCGTTACCCTTTTTACGAAAGGTTTCACTACTTCGGGCGGTCGGGTGAAGAATCCTGTATATGTTCAGCCTGTCTATGTGGCTAAGTCATTGAATACGGTACGCGATGTGCAGGAACAAATTGTTTATACTGATCCGATGGGAAATAACATTCGCCTGAAGGACGTGGCCCGTGTGGTAAAAGAATATCCTGCCCCCGACAGCTATATCACTAACAATGGTAAAAAATGCCTTTTGCTAAGTATAGAGATGAAGAAGGGCAAGAACATCGTTCAAATGGGAGAGGAGATAAACCGGACGATTGCAGAGTTCCAACCGTCATTACCGTCGGATGTCAACCTTTTCTGTATCACCGATCAGAGCCAGGTAGTAGGAGATAGTGTGGATAACTTCCTGCACGAACTGTTGGTTGCCATTATAGCGGTGATTATAGTGGTGATGCTCCTGTTGCCTATGCGTGTGGCACTGGTAGCCGCTTCCACTATACCTATTACAATATTCATATCACTGGGATTGTTTCATGCCTTTGATATCGAACTGAATACCGTGACTTTGGCGGCTCTTATTGTAACCTTGGGGATGATTGTGGATAACTCAATCGTCATTATCGATAGCTATCTGGAAAAGTTGGGTGAAGGTGTGTCGCGTTGGCATGCTTCGATACAGAGTGCTACGCATTTCTTTAAATCGATATTCTCGGCGACGTGTGCCATCAGCATCACCTTTTTCCCCTTCCTTATCACAACAACAGGACAGATACAGGATTTTCTGGTTAGTTTCCCTTGGGCCATCAGCATCGTGTTGGGAGTATCCTTGTTAGTGGCTGCATTGTTGGTGCCGTTCATGCAGTTCTATTTCATTCGCAAACCGATGGAGAGTGCAACAAATAAGAATGGAAAAAAGAAGTTTTCCTTCCTCGATGCTTTGCAGAAATACTATAATAAATTACTGGATCTCTGTTTCACCTGGCCCCGTATGACGATGGCTTTAGGCCTTCTTTCTATTATCATAGGCATCGTCCTGATGGGTAAATTGCCGCAAAGATTGATGCCGATAGCAGAACGCAACCAGTTTGCTGTGGAAATTTCCCTGCCTACGGGAACCGCTGTAGAGAAGACCGGTCAAATAGCCGACAGCCTGGAACATATCCTGCGCAATGATCCGCGTGTAGTGTCTGTGGCATCCTTTGTGGGTTGTGCTTCTCCACGTTTCCAGACAGCCTACGCTCCGCAGATAGCCGGGACTAACTTTGCACAATTCATTGTCAATACGGTAAGCAATCAAGCGACGGAAGACCTACTGAATGAATATGCGCCTAAGTATACCGATTACTTCCCGGAAGCCTTGGTACGCTTTAAGCAACTGAGCTATAACGAAGCGACGTACCCTGTTGAAGTACGCCTCAGCGGTGAGAATATCGACACATTACGTCGTGAAGCCGAAAAGGTGACGGCACTGTTACGCTCCATGCCCGAACTGGTATTGGTAAGCACTAACTTTAATGATCCGCTTGCCACTACCCGCGTCGTACTGAAAGAGGATGAAGCCACCCGGTTGGGTATCAGTAATGTAATGCTGGAAACCACCCTTGCCATGCGTTACGGCAGTGGTATCCCCGTGGCAACCGTTTGGGAAGGTGATTACGATATTTCTGTCAAGTTGAAGAACTCCCAGGCGGATTCGGCCAACAGTTGTGATTTGGAAGACGAACTCATACCTGTTGCCGGAGGACTGGCGAATGTACCTATGCGACAAGTGGCCGATGTGGTTCCGGCATGGGAGAACGGTCAGATTGTACGTCGCAACGGCATTTATACGATTACTGTCATGGCAGACCTTCAGCGCGGTGAGAATGGTATGGATGTAACCGGCAAAGTACAGAAAGCAGTAGCGAATCTTTCATTTTCTCCTGATGTAACCCTGACTTATGGTGGTGACCTGGAAGATAGTGAAGAGAAACTGCCTCCCATTCTGGCCGGATTGCTGATTGCTGCCGCTATTATCTACTTTATCTTGCTGATCCATTTCCGTAATGTCAATATTGCCTTGCTCATCTTTGCCTGTATGGCCCTTTGCGTGTTTGGAACGGCTGTAGGAGTACTTGTGCAGGGCGTGGACTTCGGCGTAACCAGTATTCTGGGCGTTGTTAGCCTGATGGGTATCATTGTGCGTAACGGTATTATCATGATAGACTACGCTGAAGAATTACGGAAAACGGAAAAGTTGAGTGTACGCGATGCCATTTATCATTCGGCCCGTCGTCGTATGCGTCCCATCTTCCTTACTTCGGCAGCTGCATCCATGGGTGTCATCCCGATGATACTGGGAGGCAGCGGACTGTGGATGCCAATGGGAACCGTTATCTGTTACGGCACACTCATCACAATGGTATTTTTGCTTACAGTGCTTCCGGTCTGCTACTGGTTCATGTTCAGTGGCTCTACACGTAAGCGCATAGCTATGGAGAAAATGGAAAATGAGTAAAACAATCAATAGATACAGCATTATGAAACAGAAATTGAATCGATATATATTTCTTTGGTTAGTAGGTTTCACACAGTTGGTTCCGGTTTCTGCCCAGCGTGTGTATACTCTGGACGAATGCCTGCAACGGGCTCTTGAAAACAATGTGCGGATAAAGAATGCCGGCAATAATCTGGAAATAGCCAAACAAGGCAGTCAGGAAGCATTCACCAAGTATTTCCCTTCTTTGAGTGCGACAGGTACGGGATTTATGGCTGACAAAGGATTACTCCAGTTGGACATGGGACCTGGAATGCAAATGTCACTTATGAAGAAAGGAGTGGTAGGAGGCGTATCGGCCTCGATGCCGCTTTTCACGGGAGGGCAGATTGTAAACGGTAATAAGTTGGCGAAGGTAAACATTCAGGTTAATCGGTTGCAATATAACCAGTCGGAAAATGAAGTGAAACTTACTACTGAAAACTATTACTGGCAGGTTGTGATGTTGAAAGAGAAGTTACAGACCATTACCGTGGTCGAGGCACAGTTGGCTAATCTGCTGAAAGATGTTGAAGCTTCGGTAAATGCCGGAGTGACAACGCGCAATGATCTGCTCCAAGTACAGTTGCGGCAGAACGAGATAGAGAGCAGTCGCAGCCAGATTGAGAATGCGTTGACGCTTTCACAACAAGTGCTGGCACAGTATATAGGAGAAGATTCCGGAATTGTGGATGTTCCTCCTGTCGCTGGCGAAGTCTTGCCGGAACATCCGCAGGGACTTTACCGGAACCCTGAGTCCTCTCTGGTTCTGACTAATGAATATCACTTGTTGCAGCAAAACCTCAAAGCCAATAAGCTGCAACGCCGCATAACCGTTGGCAAATATCTGCCTACCATTGCCATTGGCGGTGGATATATGTATGACAATCTGATGGATAAAGACCACCCTTTCTGGATGGGTTTTGCCACCGTTTCAATCCCTTTATCCGGTTGGTGGGGCGGCTCGCATGACGTGCGGAAACAGGAACTCCAGGTACGCAATGCCGAGAATCAGCTTACGGACCAGTGCGAACTGCTCATCCTCCGTATGCAGCAGAATTGGAACGACCTGACGGATGCTTATAAACAGATGCAAATATCCATGCGATCCATTGAACAGGCCACGGAGAATCTTCGCCTGAATACGGACTACTACAAGGCCGGAACCTGTACGATGAATGACTTACTGGATGCCCAAACGCTTTTCCAGCAAAGTAAGGACCGCTATGTGGAGTCTTATGCCCGGTATGAGGTGAAGAAGTGCGAATATTTGCAGGCTACGGGGCGTTAGTCTTACGATTTCCGTAACCTGATATATTCCGATGGTGCCATTCCATATTCCTCCCTGAAGCAGGAGCGGAAATATCCAAGGTCATTGAAGCCGCTTGCATAGGCGGCTTCTGAAATATTATGCCCTTCTTCCATCAGTAACCGCAAACTGTTTTTCAGTCTGATTTTCCGGATGAGTTCATTGCCTGACATTCCGGTCAGGCTCTTGATCTTCCGGTAGAGTGTGGAATGGCTCATGTTCATTTTCTCCATCATGAAGGACATGTCCATCTTTTCCATGTCTATATTCTCCTCTACGATGGTGGTGAATTTGGTCAGGAATTCTTCATCCAGCTTATTTAGTTTGATGGTTTCTTCCTGTTGTTCTGGTTTCAACTCTTTGGTGCGGTTGGCTACTATAAGTGCCAGCTTTTTGCGGGATTCCAGCAGGTTGTGCACACGGCTGTTCAACAGTTTGGCACTAAAGGGTTTGGTCAGATAGGAGTCTGCACCACTTTCGTATCCTTCTTCTTTATCTTGGATGGAATCTTTGGCTGTGAGCAGGATGACGGGGATATGGCTGGTGCGTATATCTTCCTTCACCAGCTTGCAGAGTTCGATGCCGTCCATTTCCGGCATCATGATGTCGCTGATGATGATGTCCGGAATATATTTCTGCGCTTGCTCTAAGCCCTCCTTACCGTTCGTTGCTGTCAAGATGCGGTAGTTGCTACTGAAAGAAGTGGCAATATATTCGCGTATATCGTCATTATCTTCCACTACCAGTACTACAGGGCGGGTATCAGTCTCTTCTTTTTCTTCTTCCACCGTTTCCGCGATTTCTGTCTCTTCCTGTGCGAGCGTTTCCTTTTCCTCTCTGTGTAGTGCATTCGGGTACGTGTTTTCAGTCAGAAGACGGAAGGTAAAAGTCGTTCCTTTACCTATTTCACTTTCCACTTGGAGTGTTCCTTCGTGCAGGTCGGCAAGCGACTTTACTAAAGCAAGTCCTATGCCCGTACCGGATGCCTGATGCTTCCCCTTTGCCTGATAGTAACGGTCGAAGATATGAGGAAGTGCCTCAGCATCTATGCCATATCCGGTATCGCTTACGATGATTTCCGTATATTGATTTTCTCCATCATCGGCAGAACGCAGGATCAGGTTGATTTCTCCCTCTGAGGTATATTTTATCGCATTACTCAGCAGATTGTTCAATATGGTGGAAATGACATCAGTATCGAAATAAATCTTTGCATCTTTTACTGCAATATTGATGCGGAACTTTACTTTCTCATTCCTGTTCAGCTCTTTATAGCGCAGTCCTGTTTCTGTCACCAGGCTACTCAGATTCCCTTTCGCTACGGTCAGTTTTCGGTTTTGCGTTTCTGTTTTGCGGAATTCCAGTATCTGATTGATAAGGTTCAACAATCGTAGTGCACTGCTGTGAATGACTTTAATCTTATTACCGTAAAAAGCCGGTATCTTCGGATCATTAATCAGATCCTCCAACGGACCGAGTATCAATGTCAGCGGTGTGCGTAGTTCATGCGTAATATTGGTATAGAAGCGCAGGCGTTCATTATTGAGCTCCTGTTCGTTCTGGCTCTTCTTCTTCTCCAGTTCGAGTGAGCTTTCCAACAGCAACTTGCGTTTGTAGAAACGGAACCAACTGTAGATGCCCAGCAATACCAGCAGGATATAGAAAATCTTTGCATACCACGTCAACCATAGTGGCGGATGGATGTATACTTTCAATGTTGCCACATGATTGTCGTCCCATTCCTGATTTCTCAAACGCGCCTTTACCTTAAAGGTATATTCACCGGGAGAAATGTTGCGGAATGTAATCTGGCTCTCGCCTAAAGTATTGGTCCATGTATTCTCCAAGCCTTCTATCAGATATGCATACTCTACCTGTCCACTTTGTGAATAGTCCGATATGGAAAATGTGATCCGGAAAGAATTTTGGTCGTACGGTAAATCAATGTGCCCGTTTGTAATTGGAATCAATGCTTCCGCCCGGCGACTTTCTATCTGGTTATTGAGGTGCCTGCATTCCATGATCTGTACAGGGGCTACTTGGCGGTCCGTAGTCAGGCTTTGCGGATTGAAGTAACAGACACCGTTCAGTGAGGCGAAGTAGAGAGTACCGTCCGGTGTGCAGCAGGCTGAACCTTCTATGAAATTTCCCATCGGTATCCCGTCCCGGTAATCATAGTTTTCAAATTGCTGTTTTTGCTTGTTCCATAAAGAAATGCCATTGTTGGTACTGATCCAGATATTTCCTTGTAAATCTTCCTGGATACTGCGTACGAAAGTATCTTCAAGCCCGTGGCTGTAACCATAGAGTTCAAACTCTTCCGGTTTACTGGTATCTTTTATGTAACCAATTCCATTACGGGTTGCTGCCCACACACCACCTTGCGAGTCCATAAAGAGATCATTGATTCCGTTGGTTTTGAACCCATTGCTGTGATCTAACCGCGTAACCACTTTATAATCTTTGTCGAATATTGTTATTCTGCCACCATAAGATCCCATCCATAACCTTCCTTGCCGGTCGCGTAAAATGCCATATATCGATTTATCGGACAGTTCCCGGATAATATCTTCCTCTTTCCGTATGACCCCGTCTTTATAGGTGTATATGCCGTATTCGGCACCTATCCACATGGTTCCGTCGTTGTCTTTGAAAAAGGAAAGAATGTCTATGTTGCTCATGTCGAGCTTTATACGTTCTATTCGATTGCTTTTTGTATCGAGTTTCAGCAGGCCGTCATCGTATATTCCAAGCAGAAAAGTGCCGGGAGTCATTTCATGGAGGGAAAATACTTGTCCGTAAGGTCTGGATAAATATTTCGTGATGTCGAAACTTTTCAGTTGCTTATTGTCTTTAAATACAACCCAGGCAAAGCAGAGGATGAGCAAGATAAAGAACACCGCATCGTAGCCGTACTGCTCCACCGGCAGCAGCTCCTTGAGCCGGATAAAGGAATAGAAGCAGAAGATCACGATACCGGAGAACATCAGCAGGCCGCTGGCCTTCTGATAGCTGATGGTGCCATTGCGCACCACCAGATAGATGGCATAAAAGGTGACCAGCAGAAAGGACATCGGCATCACCAGCCGCCGCATGACCTGATAGTTGCTCGTCATGACCAGCAGTGTATACGGCACCAGAACCGCATACATCAGCCAGTCCTTCTTTTCAAAGCCGAGGGCACTGTAGATCTCGTGAACGGCGATCAGCGTAATGGCCGCGATGACCAGATTAAAGATCAGAGTGTTGAAGGTGAACATCACGCCGATCAGCACGATGATGCCCACGATCGCAGTAATAACACGTGTTTTCATAGATTGGATCTCCTTTTCACCGGTCGGGTGCCGCGCCCCTCTGGATTAAGTTTGGCTCCGGCAAAGCCGCCGGGCCGTCCGGTCCCTGCACCGTGTGCAGGAGGTCTTGGGTTTTACAGTCCGCCAAACCGGCGGGAACGATGATTGAACTCCTCAATGGCAGCGTCCAGATCGCTGCGGGTGAAATCCGGCCACAGAACGTCCATTTCTACCAGCTCCGAGTAAGCTGCCTGCCAGAGCATGAAGTTGGACAGCCGCTTTTCTCCGCTGGGACGCAGGATAAAATCCGGGTCCTTCTGGCCAGCGGTATACATGGCATCGCTGAGCAGCTGTTCCGTGATCTCTTCGGGCTTTATCTCCCCTGCCGCCGCCTTTGCCGCCAGCTGCTGCGCCGCCCG
>ENA-OPNR01000485-OPNR01000485.1-human-gut-metagenome-genome-assembly--contig:-NODE-485-length-18093-cov-3.549285_pt1 | contig 18093 bp, 13 predicted proteins | sample MGYA00241543_ERZ501783 | MGnify/ENA primary metagenome ERZ501783 (study PRJEB25962, sample SAMEA2042557) | human gut metagenome | biome: human gut; feature: human-associated habitat; material: faeces... | reverse complement strand
TCATGTTTTTGGCGGGTCAAGAGGTCAAAAATCCTCTTGCAAGCAAGCTTGCATCAGCTTTCTGACCTTTTGACCCTGGTATCATTTCATATTATTATAAGAAATCCTGTTTCTCAAATATCATCAGAGTATGCTGATGGTATTTGATGCCGTATATCAAAAAAAGAGAGATACCAATGTATCTCCCGTTATCATCAAAATATACGTTCCTACGTTGGCATTATCCAAATCAGGTATATGGGTCGAAGTTTTGAACTTCCTCTCAGCCTGTCAAACAAGCTCCCCGTTTCATTTACAAAATTCAGTATAATTCGGTTGGGAAAAAATGTCAATATCAATATAAAAATATATCCGGTCATAGTCTGGAGTCTCATATTCTGGAGTCAGATGCAGGTGTCACGGACAAATTGTATATTACAGGAATGCTTTTGCGAAGCGGTCATATGTTTTTGTAACGCGGAGTATGGAAAAATGCACAAAAAAACAGAGCATACTCTAAAAAATCATGTGAACGTGCCGAAATTGCGAGAAGTCCATTGACAAAAGGGCTTTAAAGAGTTAAAACACCACTATAATAATTTAATAAAATTTTTATTTATCTTATTAAAACTTAATTATTTTAACTGGAAGAGAAAGAGAGGGATTAGTATGAATACATTAGTTATCGTATTGATCGCAGCAGTACTTCTTAGCTGTGCATATGTATTCTATGGCCGCTGGCTCGCTAATAAGTGGGGAATCGATCCTAAAGCAGAGACTCCGGCAAAGAAATTTGAAGATGGAAAGGATTATGTTCCGACAGACGGATGGACCGTATTCAGTCATCAGTTTTCGTCAATTGCAGGTGCAGGTCCTGTTACCGGTGCAATTCAGGCGGCGGTATTTGGATGGGTTCCGGTATTCCTGTGGATCATCGTTGGAGGTATTTTCTTCGGTGCTGTTACAGACTTTGGTGCACTGTATGCCAGTGTAAAGAACGAAGGAAAGTCTATGGGACTTCTGATCGAAAAATATATCGGTAAATTCGGACGAAAAGTATTCCTGCTTTTCTGCTGGCTGTTTACACTTCTTGTAATTGCAGCATTCGCAGATATGGTTGCAGGTACATTTAACGCTTACACAGAAGTAGACGGTGTCGTAAAACTTGCAGATGCAGCAAAGACAAACGGAGCTGCAGGAACCATTTCCCTGCTGTTTATCGTATTTGCTATGATCTTTGGTCTGGTACAGAAAAAATTCCGGTTTCACGGATGGAAAGAAACAGTTGTCGGTCTTGTATTTACAGTAGCTGCTCTTGGTCTTGGTATGTTAGTACCGATCACAGCAACAAAAGATACATGGACTTACATTACATTTGTATATATCTTCTTTACAGCAGTACTTCCGATGTGGATCTTAAAGCAGCCTCGTGATACCATGACAACTTATATGTTCATCGGTATGATCGCAGGAGCTGCACTGGGACTTCTGGTTGCACATCCAACCATGAACCTTCCGGTATTTACAGGCTTCCACAATGATACACTTGGAGATATGTTCCCAATCCTGTTCGTTACCGTGGCATGCGGTGCTGTATCAGGTTTCCACAGCCTTGTTTCATCAGGTACATCATCTAAGACTGTATCCAATGAAAAGGATATGCTGAAGGTTGGATACGGAGCAATGGTTCTGGAAAGTCTTCTTGCAGTTATCGCACTTTGCGTAGCTGGTGCAGCTGCAGCAGCAGACGGAACACCGGCAGCCGGAACACCATTCCAGGTATTCTCAAGCGGTGTTGCAGGATTCTTTGAAATGTTCGGTATTCCGGTTTACATCGCACAGTGCTTCATGACCATGTGTGTATCTGCACTTGCACTTACCAGTCTGGATGCTGTTTCACGTATCGGACGTATGAGTTTCCAGGAACTTTTCAGTGTAGATGATATGGAACATGCAGAAGGATGGAGAAAACTCCTTTGCAATACATATTTCTCAACAATCGTGACTCTGTTATGTGCTTACGTTCTGACACGTATCGGATATGCAAATATCTGGCCACTGTTCGGATCAGCAAACCAGTTACTGTCAGCACTTGTACTTGTAACACTTTGTGTATTCATGAAGGTAACAGGAAGAAGCAACAAGATGCTGTTCGCACCGCTGATCATCATGCTTTGTGTAACAGGAACCGCACTGGTAGAGAGAACCATCGGACTTGTAAAAGCATATGCAGCAGGTTCCGCTACTTTCCTTGTAGAAGGACTTCAGCTGATCATCGCAGTTCTGCTGATGGCACTCGGACTTGTTATTGTGATCAATTCTCTGAAGGCTTACTTTGGAGCTAAGAAAGAGTCTGAAGCTTAGGATTTATAAAATATGACGAAAAGGGATGGCTTGTCAAAATGATGGGCTGTCTCTTTTTTTGATTGACTTTTTTTAAAATCTTCCCTAAAATACTTAGGAAACGAAGTATTTAATGCGAAAAATGATAAAGTAAAATATCATAAGGCAAAGGGAGGTTATCATGCAGACAGGAAAGAAGATCAATCAGATTTCCAACCGTCTCCGTAGACGGTCCAGGGCAATCCAGGAAACAATCGGGATCAGCGGTGCACAGGGAAATATTTTAAATTATATTTTAGTAGAATCTCAGAACAGATCTGTCTATCAGAAGGATATTGAACAGGAATTCGGACTTCGTCCTTCCACGGCAACAGAGACACTGAAATCTTTGGAGAAAAATGGACTGATAAAAAGAGAGACTGATCCAAATGATGGAAGATATAAGAAAATCGTATTTACTGAAAAAGCAGAGCAGATAGAAGCTGTGCTTAAGAGTGAGATCGAAGAGTCGGAAACGATTTTGCTGCAGGGAGTGACAAAAGAAGAACGGCAGGAATTTCTGAGGATCGCAGAGAAAATGTTGCAGAATCTGGATACTTTTCCTGCGAATACGGTAAAGAAAAACACAGGCAGAAAAAAACAGCACGGAGGACGGACAGATGAATGAAAATGAACTGATGGGAAGTATGAAGGTGTCAAAAGCCGTTGCGAAGATGGCAATACCAAGCGTGATCAGCAGTCTGGTCACGGTTGTCTACAATATGGCAGACACCTTTTTTGTTGGACAGACTGGGGATCCACTGCAGGTAGCAGCGGTCAGTCTGACCAATCCGATATTTATTTTACTGATGGCATTTGCAAATATGTTTGGTATGGGTGGAAGTGCCGTTGCATCTATGGCGATGGGAGAAAAAAATGAGAAACGGGTAAAGAATACATCGGCATTTGTAACCTATGCATCACTGATTGTCGGGATTTTATTTGCTTTGATCCTGATTTTCTTTATGAAACCGCTCCTTTACACATTTGGTGCGAACAGTCAGACTTATGAGATGGCAAAAGGTTATATATTTCACGTTTCCTATGGTGCACCATTTATCATCTGGTCAGCAGCGGCAAGCTTTATCGTTCGTGCGGAAGGTGCAAGCAGTGAGGCGATGATCGGAAGTATGATCGGTACAGTTGCCAACATTGTTCTGGATCCGGTATTTATCAGCGGACTTGGAATGGGGGCGGCAGGGGCTGCGATTGCGACAACGATCGGCAATATTCTGGCAAGCATTTATTATCTCTGGTATTTCATGAAAAAGAGTAAAAGCTTTTCCGTCAGTCCGAAGTATTTCAAATGCGGAGAGCAGGTTTTATCAAGGGTATGTTCGATCGGTTTTCCGACCGCAATTTTTTCAGCACTGATGAGTGTATCAACGATCGTGCTGAATCAGATTCTGGTCAAGTACGGAAATGCACCGGTGGCGGCGATTGGAATTGTATTCAAGGCAAATATGTTTATTACCTTCCTTCAAATGGGACTTGCCAACGGCGTGCAGCCGCTGATGGGTTACAATTTTGGGGCAGGCAATCAGAAACGTTTTATGGAAGTGGACTGTTTTACGAAAAAATGCTGTCTGGTCGTTGGAATCCTGGCGACGGCATTATTTTTCTTTTTTCGAGAACCAATTATCCACCTGTTCATTAACGATAAAGACGTTATATATTATGGCGTGAAAATGCTGGTCGCATATATGGTTTCCGGACCGTTTATCGGAATCCTTTTTGTAAATATGAACTGCATGCAGTCTACTGGAGATGCACTTCCAGCAACGATTCTGTCGGTGCTCCGACAGGGACTTCTGCTGATTCCCTTACTGTATCTGTTGAATGCAGTATTCGGATTAAACGGAGTCATTTACGGACAGGCACTTACGGATTGCGTGGCGATTGTACTGTCCATGTATATCTGGGGAAGAAAGAAGAGAAAATTAAAGAGTGAATAAGTGAGAGAAAATCAGGTGTCGGGGGTGATACCTGTTTTTTCTTGCTTATAAATATAACGTGCAAAGTGGAAAGAATCATTGCGGACACGCATATAATAGTCAGGTACAGGAAATAATTCATCTGAATAAATGTAAGAAAGAGAGGCTGTTTATGGAAGAGCGAGATGATCTGGAACAGATGGCATTTATACAGAAGTGGAATGACGGAAAGGCAGAACGGGAGAAAAAGCGAGAGCAGATGTGGAACGGGATTCTGGAGAAGGCTGGGATAAAGAAAGAAGAAAAGTAAAAAGGAAAATGATTTTTTAGAAAAAATGAAAAGAACTCAAATAGGAGCTCAAAATTTAAGTTTCTGTTTGAGTTCTTTATTTGAGTTCCTTTAAGAAACTAAAAAAATATGCTATTATCTTAAAAGTAGTCTGCAAATAAAAAGTCAAGCAGAAATTAATGAACTTTGAAAATTTATACAGGTTGAACGTAAGACACGAAAATAAGACCACCGCGATGCGCTAGTCTGGTAGAAGTTAAAAAGTGATATTAAATAGTTTCATTATTCGACAAGTTGGATAGATATTCTCTTACCCGACCGTAATAAATCCGGAGAAATTTGTTTGCCCCGGCAGTCATATAAACATAATAAGGTTTGCCTTCGGATCGTTTTTTATCCATAAAGGCATAAACAGGATCATCCACTGGAGATCGTTTGATAAGACTGTCCATGATCTGAAAAAGAGTTTTACGCAGGTAGGGAGACCCCTTTTTAGAGGTTCGCACACTGTTCTGTATGTGCTTTCCAGAATCATTTTTACCGGGATCAACACCTGCAAAAGCAGTAAGGGCTTCCCGGTGTGTAAAACGGGAAACATCCCCAATCTCAGCGATAAGCTGCGGACCAAGGGTTGCCCCTACACCGTTCATATCCATAACAACCGGATATTCCGGAAGCGTGGATGCAAGCTCATTCATTTTTGAACGGAGCGATTCTACTGTTTTCGAAGCAGTGTTTAGTAATGCTACTGCCTGCCATATCAACATTTTTGTGATGTCATTCTTTGGAAATACGGCAATCAGGTCAGAGGAAATTTGATAAATTTTCGCTGCTTTCTCTGCACTGAAGTTATAGTTTTTACGTTTGCACCAATTCTGGTAATGCTCCGTAAAGGCATTTAATGACTTGGAGCGGACGCAATCGACATGCCAGTAGGTATGAATGAAATCTACCCATTTTTGGCTGCCGTCATTGCGGGCAGGACTGTCAAAGAAATCATTGGCTCCCGGATAAGTCTGGTCGATCAGCGCAATGAGATTGTTTTTCATTGCAGTTTTCTGAGCCATATAGAATCCAAATTGTCGGTTCATAGTTTTTAGTTGGTTACGTGTTTTATCCATGATTCCATATTGCTTCAGTTTAGCCCAACGGTCAAGAGTATAACGTGCGATTTTTTTAGAATCTGCCTTATCTGTCTTGGGTGTGCGGAGGGAATCATCACCGAAATCTCTGATCAGGATAGGATTTACGGCACTGACAAAGATACCGGCATCAGAAAGCCATGTGGCAACCGGTTCATAGTATCTGCCGGTATGCTCCATGCAGACTTTGGTTTCGCCTTCAAGGCTTTTGATCTGTTTGATCAGGTCGTTTATGGCAGACTGGGTGTGAGGGATATCGCAGGGGGACATAAGAACCACATCTCCTGGTTTTCGGATAGTGACAGTGCTTTTTCCTTTGGAAACATCAATACCAACAGCGTTCATAACAGATACTCCTTTGTAATGTATTAGTAATGGTCAATACCAGTTTTCTCATTGCCTATTCAATCTACTGGGTGTTTCACACGAACGTATCAAGGTTCAACCTGCATAAAACGAATGCTGCGAAAGAGTGGCTGGTTGGCTGACTATTTTACGGACGTAAAGTCCTGAGAGAAGGAGGCCAGACCTATTGCTCCACTCATTCTAACAGCTTAAGCAACAAGATGGATAATTCCTTACTGGCTGTAAGGGATATTAACCATAAATATATTGTAGTAGCAGAGGATGGTGGATTTATCATCCTTTTAGAGAAGAGCATGTATTTTAAAGGGAATCTGGTTTTGCAGGTTCCCTTTTTGCCATCAAAAACGTTGATGTTTTATCAAATGACGCTAAAAATAAAAAGAATAATGCAGGGGGTGACATTATTAGTTATCGCTGTAATATTTGGATAAAATATAAATAAAACATAAAAAATATAAATAAATTATAAAATGGCGACAGTTTTTTCTTGTTCAAGTGTTTATTATATAGAGGACAAAATAAGACAGCAAAGGAAGTGGTGCTGTTGCATCGGAAAAATGACACAAAATTAGTGATGTCCATTCGGGAAAAGAATTGAAGGGGATTCTTTTCCCCATTTGTCGTGTTACGAAAGACTGAGGGTAAGAAAATATGCTAGAACTTGCAATCTGTGATGATGACATCATCCTATGTAATTGGTTAGAACAGAAGCTGCTCCATTATGGGAAAGCGAATGACTGTCAGATATCTATAGAAATATACTATTCTGCGGAGCAGCTTCTTAACAGGCTGGAAGAAGAATCCTACGATATGTTATTCCTTGATATTTGTCTGGAACATGAGAATGGAATTGATATCGGAACGGAGATACGAAAGAAAAATTATGGAAAAGAACTGCGGATTACCTATATTTCAACATATCAGGAATATGCTATGAAATTATTCCGTATTCATCCATTTGATTTTCTTGTAAAGCCAATCCGAGAGGAAGAACTTTTCCGGGTGATAGGTGAATTACGGGAACTGTTAAAAGAACGGAAGAAAATATTTGAATATACGGATACAAAAGGAATCCACAAGATTTCTTATGACAAGATCCTGTATTTTTATAGTCTGGGAAAAGAGTACATATCGTGACATCGGAAAAAGAATATGAATATCGAGGAAAATTAAAGGATGTAGCGGATGTAACAGAAGAATATTTCTTACTGATTCACAAGTCCTATCTCATCAATATGGAACACGTGGAGCATTACGAATATGACAACGTGGTTATGAAAGACAAGACACGTCTCAGTATCAGTAAAGCAAATCGCAAGAAGGTCAGGGAAAGACTATTACAAACGGAGAAGAAAAGATTATGAATATCCATTTGATCACTTATCTGACAAGTAAATTATTCTGGATTTATACTGTGTTCCGTTACAATACCATCCTGTATCCCAAAAATGAGGATACACAAAAGCTATTTGCATATTTTTGTGCATATCTGCTTTCATGCTGGGGAAGCATGCAGTGGGGAACGATGTACGGAGATCTGATCTTTGAGCTGATAGCTCTGTTAATTATAACAGTGGCATATCAGGCAGACTGGCAACATCATGTCTGGAATACACTTATGGTATATATTATGGGAATTTTATGTGATGGGATTCCAATCGTGTTCTTTCAACGGTATGCGGTAGCAAGAAATCCGGTGCATCATCACATGGGACCGGGAACTATTGTAATGGGAAATTTTATATTCTTTTTACTGGAAGTCATTATTGAAAGAAAAGTAATGCTATTCGTGGGACAGCAGCTTCAGATGAAAGGAGATTATCGTTTCAGATGTATTATGGAAAAGGAATCATGAATATCCAGATTGAGAATAGCATAAAAGATACACCAAAAGTGCGGAATGGAATTTATCTGACAACGAAAAGCAGGAAAGAAGGACATGGAATAGGATTACAAAATGTGAAACTCGTAGTAGAAAAATATCATGGTCAGATGGAGATCTGCCATACGGAGAAATCCTTTCAAGTGAAAATATTATTATATATGAAATTAGATGAAAAATAGTAAGGCGATGGTGTCTTACTATTTTTTTCGACCGATTTCGTCTATTTTTGCCACCTCAAGGGGCATTTTTACCATTTATGAAAATTTTGTGATTTTTTAGATTATAGTAGTGCCAAAGTCAGAAAAAAGGAGGGTAGCGGTTATTTTGTAAAGGAATTATAGAAAAAGATTACAAGAGGGAGAAAGAGACTATGAAGAGATTTCGAAAGTCGGCTATAGCCTTAGTACTTGCACTCCTGATGGCACTACAGGGAACAGAGCCTATTTTTGTACAGGCAAAAGAGGCCATTGAGGATGTACAGAAGAATGCAGATTTCTCCAGACCAGAGGCTTTGACGGAAGAGGAAGCAGGGATTACAGATTCCACATCTGGAGAACAAGATAAGAGTCAGCAGTCTGATGCGGACGTACAAAATGAAACGACGCCATCAGAAGATACAGAGACGCAGGAAGAACAGACAACTCCAGCGGAAGAAACAGAAGAAAATCCGCAGGAAAAAGAAGTGGAGTTGAAAGAACCACAGGATTACTATCCGATTCCAGAAGAACCGGAAGGTGAACTGATTGATTATGATGCCATTTCCAAGACTTATAAGACAGGGGACAAGCAGTATACAACCGTTTATGGAGGTTATGTCGGAACTTATAAGAATGAGGATGGAGATACCGAGCTGGTTGATAATACACTTGTAAAACCAGAAGAAGCAGATACTCCGGCATCCGAAGAAGCACAGGAAGCCAGCAGTGTAGTGGCAACTGAAGAAAAGGAAGAGAAAACAGAAGTTTATCAGAACAAGGCAAACGATTATGCTATCCTTCTTCCGGAACAGATGTCAGAAGAGAATGGTGTAACGATTGAAAATGGAAAGACCAGAATCGGGATCATTCCGGTAGATGGAGATTATACACATTCCGTTATTAAAGACAATGCGATCCTTTATAATGAAGTTTACGAGGGCGCAGATGTTCAGTATACAGTACTGGATTCCAGCATTAAGGAAGATATCGTACTTCAGCAGCCAACAGACAGGGAAGTCTATGAATACGAGCTGCAGATTCCGGGGTATCAGGCAGAAGTAAAAGACAATCAGGTCTATATCTATCCGGAAGGGAAGACAATCAAAGATGCGAAGTATCTTCTGGAGACGCCATCAATGGAAGATGCTGCCGGGGAAATCAGTTTCCTGATCACATTGGAACTTCGGGAAGAAGATGGAAAAACAATCCTGACCGTAAAACCAGATAGGGATTGGCTTTCGGCAGAAGAACGTCAGTATCCGGTCAGGATCGATCCGACACCAGTAGAGATTCAGAAGAGTTCCTTTAACATGATCGGTGTGGAAGAGGGAAGTCCTACCAGTCAGATTGGTGACAACAATTATCCGTATGTCGGATTTGATGATGGTATTAAGTCTGGGAACCTTGCAGGATTTGGTACTGCACACCAGAACTGCCGGACTTATATCAAAGTAAATTCAAATTTTAGTCAGATTCCGAAAGATTCCAAAATTGACAGTGCAACATTTGCAGTCAGTCAGAAAACTGCATACAGTGGTGGTGCATCCCAGTTTGGACTTTATCGTGTAGATCAGTCGTGGAACACCTCCATCACATGGAAAACAAAACCAGTAAATCTTACGTTTCAGGATGTACAGAATGCAAGTACCAGCAGGAACAGCTATATCAATTATGACGTCAAAGATCTGGTCAATGACTGGGTGCAGGGAACTCATGCGAATAACGGATTTGCACTGGTAGCCATTGCCGAGGCAAATAACCTTGGAGCTTCTATGCAGTGTGAGGTACTGAATAACAGGGCATCCGTTTATGGACCGAAACTCAGCATCCAGTGGTCACCGGCTGAAGATCCATATCTGCGAGATATGTCACTGGATGAAACAACGATCCTGCTTCGCCCGATGACAGAAAAGAATACAAATGGAAAGCTGAAGTTTGATGCCGTATTTGCAGACGGAATTGCAAAGAGCAAATCTACAGTAGAATATTATCTGCTTCCAGATGAGGAAAATGAAGAACATCACGAAACAGATGCAAAACCATTGTATTCCTATCCAGACAGTACTGAATACAATAAGCAGTTCCCGGAGGCGAATAAGTATTACAGCAAAGATTCCAACTGGCAGAGTGCGCTGTATTCAGGGCTGACGAAGGACAAGCTTTATAAGATCAAAGCAAAAGCATCGAAAGAGATTGATGGAAAGCTGGAAACAGGAAAAGAAGTGACTAGTGACAGCTTTGTGATCTATGAAGTCAAACAGTTTGATACATTTCCGAAGATTGCAAAATATTATGGTGTTCCACTTAAGAACATTATGAAAGACAATCAGGTGATGGATGCACTGGTTGTCGCAAACAACACGATCTTTATCCGTAACCCACAGACAAATGTTCCATATAGCCCGGCACCTCTTACGGATCAGGATAAGATGCGGATTGACGGAGCATTGATGGGCAGAGGACTGCACTGTGAATTTGGATTTGAGCCGGTCAACTTAAATACCGGTAACTTCTACATGGATCAGTCCGATGCAACGATGAATGAGCTGAATGGGGAATTCTCCATTACAAGGAGCTATAATTCCAAAGGAACAGACCAGCATTCCATGTTCGGACGTGGATGGAGCTTTACCTATGACCAGTCACTTTCTCAGATGGAGGACGGAAGCCTTCTGTATATGAGAGGGGACGGAAGTTATCTGATCTTTGATAAGAATGAAGATGGAAGCTACACTGCTCCGGATGGTTATGTATATGATTTAAAAGCAGTCAGCTATAAAGATACAGACCATGACTACATCGGATGGGAACTGACAGATGCGGATCAGAGCGTCTGGTCATTTGATAAATACGGAATTTTACGTTATGTAACGGATGTGAATGGATTTAAGACAGTATTAGATTATGACGATGATTATAATCTGAGCAAGATTACCACACCATCCGGAAAAACATTCGGGGTAAAACAGGATAAATTCGGGCATATCAAGGAACTGTCTCTTCCAGATGGTGGAAAAGTTTCTTACAACTATGACGAGCAGGGAAACCTGATATCTGTAACAGACCCGAAAGGAACAACAAAAGAATATCAGTATGATGATGACAGCCGTATGACAAGCTGGAAAGATGAGAATGGCAATACGGTTGTAAAGAATACTTACGATAAAGAAGGAAGAGTCGTAGAGCAGACCGATGCAGAAAAAGGAACAGCGACTTTCAAGTACGGAAAGAATTCTACTACAACAACGGATAACGAAGGAAATAAGACCGTTTATCATTATGATGATCAGTACCGTACAACATCCATTGAATATCCGGATGGAACAACCTGTGAAAAGACTTATAATGCAGCACAAAGATGACGGATGCCCTCGGCAATGCGTACAGCTATGTGTATGATAAAGAGGGAAATAACACATCCATAATACTGCCGACAGGGGACAAGGTGCTGATGGAGTACGATGCCATCGGACAGCTTGTAAAATGTACGGATGCACAGGGACTCGTAATTACCTATCAGTATGACGGAGCAGGCAACCTGATCCATTCCTCCGACAATAGTGGAAACAGCATGGATTATACTTATGATGGTGCCGGAAATGTACTGACACAGACCGATGAACTTGGCAGGACAGCAACATACAAGTACGATCAGTACGGCAGACTCCTGAAACTTACTGAAGCAGACGGAAGTACCACATCTTATGAATATGATGTTATGGACCGCATTACAGCGGTAACGGATGCGGAAGGTCATAAAACAACCTTTACCTACGATAAAGTCGGCAACCAGTTATCCATGACAGAAGAAGAGGAAGCCACATATAAATACGCTTACGATAAGAAAGACCGGGTTATTTCTCAGACAAATCCACTGGGAGCATCCAGCACCTTTAAGTATGACGGAAATGATAATGTGACGGAATCTGTCGATGAAAACGGTACGGTTACCAAGTATACTTACGATAAAAATGACAACCTCGTATCCCAGACAGACGGAAATGGAAATACGACAACCTACCAGTATGATGAACTGGACCGCAAGATCGGTGAGACTTCTCCGTTAAAAGAAACAAATGAATACCGTTATGATGCCATTGGAAATCTTACCAAATCAAAAGATCCGATGGGACTTATTACGGAATACAAATATGACAGCTTAAGTAATCTGACGGAACAAATCTCTCCAAAGGGAGCAGTTACCAAATATGATTACGACAAGCATGGCAATGTCATTTCTGTAACGGATGCAAAGGGAAATGAGACACAGTACAGTGTTGACCTGAATGACAATGTCACAAAGATGACACAGGCGAATGGCGGAGAGTATACCTACAGTTATGATAAAGCCGGACGTCTGAAGAGTATGACCAGTCCACTGGGTTATACTAAAAATTTCTCTTATGATAAAGTGGACAACGTGGTAAAAGAAAGCGACAGCTTAAAGAGTACCACCACTTATACTTACGATAAGCTCCATAACATGAAGTCTTCTACCAATGCACTGGATGGAACAACCAGCTTTTCTTATGATAAGTATGGCAATCTGGTGAAGGAGACAGATCCACTTGGACGGAGCAATACCTACAGTTATGACCTGGCAGGCCAGATGACTTCTGCAGCTGATCCGCTTGGTAAGATAACTGCTTATACTTACGACCCGGCAGGAAATATTACTGAGATCACCAAGCCGGGTGGAAGAAAGACCAGCTATGGATATGACAAGAATTATAATGTTACATCTGTAACAGATCCGATGGGCTATGTTGCAAAGACAGTCTACGATAAAGACAATCGTGTAACAGAAGAGACCGATGCACTGGGACAGAAGGAATCCTATACCTATGATAAGGACAGCAGGGTAACTTCTATTACAGACAAGCGAGGATTCACAACAGGATTTGATTACGATGCACATGGTAATATTCAGGTTGTTACAGATAAGACCGGATTAAAGAGCCATCTGGAATATGACAAGAATGACAACCTGACCAAAGTAACTGATGCCCTTGGCGGTGTAACAACTTATGGTTACGACAATATGGATAACCTGGTGACCTTCACCAATGCAGCAAATAAGACAACGAATTATACTTATGACTTAGAAGGCAACCTGACATCCATCAAAGATCCGGCAGGAAGAACGGAGAAATTCGACTATGATGAAAAAGGCAGACTGACCGGACATACACAGGCAAGTGGCAAGAAAACCACGTATGATTACGACAAACTGAATGACCTGTTGGAGAAATCTTATCAGGACGCAAAAGGCGAGAAATCCGAAAAGGACGTAACCTACGCATATAACAGTGCCGGGGAACGGGTATCCATGAAGGATCAGACAGGCCAGAGCAGTTACGAATACGATGCGCTCGGAAGAATCACCAAAGTGACAAGCGGTTCGAAAAAGGATGTCAGTTACGTTTATGATGACGCAGATAATCTGCAGGCAATCGTATACCCGGATGGGACAAAGGTCAGCTATGAATACGATTTAAATGACAATCTGGTAAAATTGACAGACCGTAATAGAAAAGTAACCACTTACAAGCATGATGCGCTGAACCGTGTGACAGAAGTCGTTAGAAGCAACGGAACAAAGACGGAAGTGTCTTACGATGCAGAAGATCATATTACAAAGATTGTCAACACCTGTGGTTCATGTGGAAAAGTAATCAGTACTTATGAGTACAAGTACAATGATCAGGGATATGTAGTGGGAGAAACAGCTACAGAACTGGAAGCAGGAACAAGAAAGATGCCAAGCTGGGAAGACTGGTACAACTGGGGCGATACACAGAAAGAGACAGACAAAGCAGACTGTGAGCATCAGGAAAAAGAGATCCAGACAACACGTACTTATGAGTATGATGACAACTGGGAACTGACACGCTGTACAGAAAAAGCAGAGGGCGGTAAAAAGACAGTCCATAATTATACGTATGACAAGATCGGAAACCGGACTTCTTATGAGAAGATCGAAGATGGTGTCAGCAAAGCAAAATATAACTACAAGTACAACGATTCCAACCAGCTCATCAAACGCACCAATGCAAAGATCTGGGGCGATCCGGGAACAACCTACAGCTATGATAAAGATGGCAATCTGATCCAGGAATGTGATAAGACAAACAGTGCAGATCCGGTTACTTATGAATACACAGCAGAGAATCGTCTGGCAGTCGTAAAACAGGGTGGAACAGTCCTGATGGCAGCCATGTACGATGGAGATAACAACCGGGTATTCGAACTTGATAACACCTATAAATGGGAAGACTGTTATGGCGATGAAGTCCTGATCCCGGAGAACCAGCGTACCGAAGATGGGAACAGCCCGAAAGAGCAGCTTGCATCTCTGGTAAAAGGTGGTTCAAATGCTAAAGGTTATACACTGACAGAGTATATCAACGATATCAATCGTGAAAATACAGAAGTCCTCGCAGAGTATGGGGCAGACGAGAAAGTCCGTCAGGCTTATACTTATGGAGAAAGTGGAATCGGAGAACGTATAAGCGTTGATAAATCCACAGAAAGCAGTTATTATTTATATGACGGAAGAAACAGCGTGACCGGAATCCTGACCGAAACAGCTAATCTGACGAACAGTTATCAGTATGATTCATACGGTAACCTTACATCAGGAACAGCAGACGGTGTCAATTACTACGGTTACAATGGGGAGTCCACAAATGTAAAAACAGGACTTCAGTATCTGCGGGCAAGATACTATAACGCAGAGAACGGAACCTTTACAACTGAAGATAGTGATCTTGGAACGACAGAAAATCCATTAACCAGAAACCGCTACGATTATACAACCAATAATCCGCTGAATTACAGTGATCCGACAGGACATTCCCTGTGGAGCAGGATTAAGGGTGCAGCTAAGAAGGTGGCAAAAACGGTTGTAAAAGCAGCAAAAACAGTTATAAAAACTGTAAAAAATGTTGTTAAGACAGTAAAAAATGCAATCAGCCGTCCAAATCAGAGAATAAAGAATGCATTGGTAAGTAATTCATCAAAGAAAAATTCAGTAAAATTTACTGGAAATGGTTATAGTAATTCTTATCAAGGTAATAAGAGTAGGTATAGTGGAAATAAAATTTCCAACGGTACTAAATTTGTAAAAACTAATAGTAATGGGAAAGCCAATGGAATTTATACTTCATTTCATGCGTATGCAGAGGCTCGAACAAGCGAAATCCGTCAGGAAATTAAAAGAAAGCTATGTAGTAAAGATAGTGAACGAATACAAAAACAAATAAAGACTGGAGCTATAGTTGCAGGACTAAGCATTATTTTTACGAGCAATATGGAATTGCAACGATTAATAGAAAAATTCCCGAATATACGTATTGAGTATACTGGAACATTAAAAGACAGTTTAAAATTAAGCACCGGTATAGCAATGATAATCGGCGGAGCGGGCTTAACAATATTAGGTGGAGGCGGAACAGTAATGAGTGGCGGATTGGCCGCTGAAGTTAGTGTCCCAGCAGCGGTTGCAGGAGTTGGTGTAGCAGGAACAGGTGTAGCTATTGCTGGAAGTGCATTATCTAATATGTTTGATGTACGAATTCAGAAATCAAGTAAAAACAAGGGAAGTACAGATTCAAACAAGAAACCAACTAGCCGAAATCAAATGCAAAAACAAGTAGAAAAGGGGCAAGCTCCAAAAGAGGTGGATCGAGTTGATGGTGCTCATACTGAAGGACAGCAACCACATGTTCATTTTAAAGATGGAACATCATTAAATCAAGATGGAACAGTACATGATGCACATAAAGGAACGCCTAATTTAACAAATAGTACAAGAAAATGGCTGGAAGAAAATGGCTGGAAAGGAAATTAAAAAAATGAAATTTTTTGGATATGAAAAAGATAGTGAAAAATTAATGAAGTTGAGTGAAGCAACGTTTGATGGAACTTTAGAAGAATTAGAAGATTTGATTGATTTTTTAAAAACTGTCCAAGAAGAACATAGTAAGGTGGCAAAAAAAACGGATATGTGCCATTCGCATTTCCGAGACTGGAGTAATAAATGGAATAAGGAGGATTCAGATTTTATTGTGGTAACACGATTCTGAAAAAATAATGAAAGATAAAAAGATATTTTTTATATCAAATATATTATTAGTAAGTTTGTTAGTAAATGCTTGTACCAAACAACCAGACTTCGATTCCAAATCCTACGTCCAAAGTTCTCTTGATGCATACTATCATGGAGAATATAAGGACTATGCGAATCTGTTAGAAATCTCGGAAAAAGATGCCAAGAAAGAAATCGAAGAGGATTTTAATGAGAGTATCCAACAGCAATTTGATGATTCCGATAACATTACGGATAAAGGAATTGCTGATTATGCAGAAAAACTGGCAGAAGTAAAGAAACTGGCAAAATACAAAGTACAGGATGTGAAAGAAGAGGATGGAGTCTATACAGTAAGTGTACAAGTTGAACCATCCAATGTATTTCAGACATTGCAACAAAGCTCTACAGAGGTAAGCAATGAAAAAATAAAGCAGGGATTGGATGGAAATGATCCGGAAGTCTTTGCAGCTGTATTAACAGAAAGTGTCCAGAAGAGTCTTGAAAAGAACAGTTATGGAAAAACTGTTACTGTAAAAGTATCAGTGGAAAAAGATAATTCAGGAAAGTATGGTCTTTCGGATACAGAGATGAGTAAGCTGGAAACAGCGATGTTTCCAACAGAATAAGAATGAATGGAAAGCTATCAGAGGAAAAAAACTGGTAGCTTTCTTTTGTTTCAAAAACAGAGACTTGTTAAAAAGCTATTGTAATAAGCGAATCAGAAAAGTTATAATAAATGATAATGGATGGCAGAGGTCATCCATTCATTATGAGAAAAAGAAGGGATCCCACATGAACCAACAAGAAATATTCACATACATCCAAAAGCAATACCCCACCCATCCAGACACCATCAACAAATCCGGATACCCCGTCACCATCTTCAAAAACCCAAGAACCGCCGCACCTTATGCCATCTTTTACCAACCAGCCGAAAGAACAACTTTCATGGAGGTTCAGGCAGAGCCGGACATGATAGGCAACTACATCGAAATGTATCACCTTGCTCCGGCAAAGTACATGGACAAGAAGCACTGGCTGGCAGTTCCGCTGGACGGTTCTGTCAGCGATTCAAAAGTTCTGGATTTACTCGATATGAGCTACGACCTCGTAGACGGACAGGCAGAAGCAGATGGAGAAACAGGAGCAGATAGACAGATAGGGGCAGACGGACAGGCAACAGACAGTACGCCAGAAGAAAAAGATTGACAATTCTGACCACACATTCCATAATGACGATAGTGGTTCGAGAGAACTAACAGGAAAAATGGGAGAGACAACATGAAGAAAAAAAGCTCATACCGATGGCTGATATGGATCATTCTGGCAGTGGTTTTAATCGGGGTAGCACTTATGCATATCCTGCCCCCATACATCGACCGATGGAAATCTGCCAGAGATTATGACAAACTTGCCGAAGAGTATGTAAATGATGAGTCCGAACCAAATGATGGAAAACAGAAGAAAAAAGACTGGTGGGCTACAGATGTAAAAGTAGAATTTGACAAGCTGAAAGCCGAGAATCCAGATGCCATCGGGTGGATACGGTTTGATAATCAGGACGAACTTGGCATCAATTATCCGATTCTGTATTCAGGTGACAATCAGAAATATCTGAGAACCGACCTGCATGGCAACAGCCACATCGCGGGGTGTATCTTTTTGGAAGGTCTTAACAAATCTGATTTTTCGGATTATTACAACATTATTTACGGTCACAATATGAATGACGGAAGCATGTTCGGGAGCCTGAAAAAATATAAGGATGACGGTTTCTGGAAAGAGAATCAATACTTCACTGTATATTCTGAGACAACCGCCTACCCG
>ENA-OPNR01000457-OPNR01000457.1-human-gut-metagenome-genome-assembly--contig:-NODE-457-length-18673-cov-10.191535_pt1 | contig 18673 bp, 10 predicted proteins | sample MGYA00241543_ERZ501783 | MGnify/ENA primary metagenome ERZ501783 (study PRJEB25962, sample SAMEA2042557) | human gut metagenome | biome: human gut; feature: human-associated habitat; material: faeces... | reverse complement strand
AAAGAGTTCTGCTGTCTGATACAAGAGGATAAATTGAATTGATAGAACTTACCTTTATGGATTCGCAAGGAGGTATGTGGCTTGGAACCTACTTCGGGGGATTGAACTATTACCATCCTATCCGCAACAGATTCAAGAATATCCAGCGTATTCCCTATAAGAATTCTCTAAGCGATAACGTAGTCAGCTGCATTACGGAAGATAAGGATAAGAACTTATGGATAGGAACGAATGATGGTGGTTTGAATCTGTATAATACAAAGACACAACAGTTTACGCACTATATCTTACAGGAAGACGAACGGGAAATCGGTATTGGTTCCAACAATATCAAAGCCGTATATGTAGATGAACAAAAATCACTTGTATATATAGGGACACATGCCGGCGGACTGACTGTCCTCCATCGAAACAGTGGAAAAATGGAAAGTTTCAATCAGCTGAACAGCCAGTTGGTGAATGAGAATGTATATGCTATTCTTCCTGACAAAGGAGGGAATCTCTTATTGGGGACATTAAGTGCTCTGGTTAGTTTTAACCCGGAAAAAAAGAGTTTTACCACCATTGATAAGGAAAAGGACGGTACTCCATTTACTTCACAACGAATCACAATCCTGTTCAGAGATTCCCATAAACGGCTTTGGGTCGGGGGTGAGGAAGGTATATCTGTCTTTCAGCAGGAAGGAATCGAGATAGAAAAGGTGCCTATTCTGCCGGAATCATCTGTAACAAAGACGTTTACCAATTGCATTTACGAGGCTGCCAACGGTATCATTTGGGTAGGTACGCGTGAAGGCTTCTACTGTTTTAATGAGAAAGAAAAGAAAATCAAACGATATACTACGGCTAACGGTTTGCCTAATAATGTGGTATATGGTATTCTGGAAGATACTTTCGGACGTCTTTGGGTAAGTACCAATCGTGGTATTTCCTGTTTCAATCCGGAAACAGAGAGGTTCCGTAATTTTACGGAATCCGACGGATTACAGAGTAATCAGTTTAATACTTCTTCGTTCTGTCGCACTTCGAGCGGTCAGATGTATTTCGGAGGTATCAACGGGATCACTACTTTCCGCCCGGAACTGTTGCTGGATAACCCTTATACGCCTCCGGTAGTTATCACTAAACTTCAACTGTTTAACAAGACAGTTCGCCCGGATGATGAAACCGGTATCCTGACTAAGAATATCAATGAGACAGAAAGTATCACCCTGAAATCATGGCAAACTGCTTTCACGATTGAATTTGTAGTATCCAATTATATTTCCGGACAACATAACACTTTCGCTTATAAACTGGAAGGATATGACAAAGAGTGGTATTATCTGACAGATAAACGTACTGTCTCCTACTCCAACCTACCACAAGGCACTTATCACTTTTTGGTAAAAGCTGCCAATAGTGACGGAAAATGGAATACTGTACCTACAATGTTGGAAATCATAGTTCTCCCTATCTGGTACAAGACCTGGTGGGCAATCATGATTTTCCTCGCCACTTTTATCGGGTTTATCACTTTCGTCTTCCGCTTCTTCTGGATGCGTAAGAGTATGGAAGCGGAACTGGAACTTGAACGCAGGGACAAGGAGCATCAAGAAGAAATCAACCAGATGAAGATGCGTTTCTTCATCAATATTTCGCACGAGCTTCGCACGCCATTAACTCTCATCTTAGCTCCTTTACAAGAAATAATCAATAAGATTAGTGATCGCTGGACTCGTAACCAACTGGAATATATCCAACGCAACGCCAATCGTCTGTTGCATCTTGTCAACCAGTTGATGGATTATCGCCGTGCCGAATTGGGAGTTTTCGAGCTGAAAGTAAAGAAAGAGAATGCGCATCAACTGATACAGGATAATTTCTTGTTCTACGATAAACTGGCACGCCACAAGAAGATTACTTATACTCTCCACTCCGAACTGGAAGAAAAAGAGGAACTTTTCGATCCGAATTATCTGGAACTGATCGTTAATAACCTGCTTTCAAATGCTTTCAAATATACAGAAAGCGGGCAAAGCATTACTGTTACGTTGAAAGAGGAAAACAATTGGCTGGTACTGCAAGTTAGTGATACCGGTATTGGTATTCCTATCAACAAGCAGGGGAAAATATTCGAACGTTTCTATCAGATAGAGAGTGAGCACGTAGGAAGTGGTATCGGGCTGTCACTGGTACAACGTTTGGTGGAACTGCATCACGGACGTATTGAGTTAGACAGTGAAGAAGGCAAAGGCAGTACTTTCTCTGTTTATCTGCCACAGGATATAAATATCTATAAATCTTCCGAATTAGCTTCTAATGACGCTAAAAATGAGGAGGACCAAGTTTATTCTACCAACTCGAAAGAGATGTATTTCATTGATACGGAAAAAGTAGAAAACGAAACGATCGAAACTGGTGACAAGAAACGTGGTACGATTCTTATCGTAGAAGACAATAATGAAATCCGCCATTATCTAAGTAGCGGACTTGCCGAACTTTTCAATACACTGGAAGCCGGAAATGGTGAAGAAGCCCTGGAAAAGCTGAAAGAGAATGAAGTGGACATTATTGTGACTGATGTCATGATGCCTGTGATGGATGGTATCAAGCTATGCAAGAATGTGAAGCAGAATATCCGTACCTGTCACATTCCTGTGATTATCCTGTCTGCCAAAAGCGAAACCAAAGATCAGATGGAAGGTCTGCAAATGGGCGCGGATGATTATATCCCGAAACCGTTCTCGCTAGCTATCCTGACTACGAAAATACAGAATATGATGCGTACCCGCAGGCGTATGCTTGAACGGTATTCTAAATCTCTGGAAGTGGAACCGGAAAAGATTACGTTCAACGCCATGGATGAAGCTTTATTGAAACGTGCCGTAGCCATCGTAGAAAAGAATATGGATAATATTGAATTCTCTACCGACGAGTTCGCCAGAGAAATGAATATGAGCCGTTCTAATCTGCACCTCAAATTGAAAGCCATCACAGGTGAATCGACTATCGACTTTATACGCAAGATTCGTTTCAATGAAGCGGCAAAACTACTGAAGGATGGCCGTTATACAATAGCAGAAGTCAGCACAATGGTAGGATTTAATACGCCGTCTTACTTTGCTACGAGTTTCAAAAAGTATTTCGGATGTTTGCCTACAGAGTATATTAAGAAGGCAAAGGGATAATTGATAGTCCTGATTAAAACAATATAACTGTTAGGAGAAGATGTATTGGGAATACTATTTCACCATAGAAAACGTCCTTGTAACTTGCCACATTTTTGTATCTATTTTAAGTATTATAAGGGAGAGATACAAAAATGTGGCAGAGCTTATAATCAACATATTATCTTTCTCCAAAGGCGGTATTTTAGATAAGTTTACAAAAAATAATAGAACGCTATTGGCTTTTTCTGAATGAAAAGTGCATTATTCTTATAGTACCCTATTTATCAATCCAATTAAAGAGTTTTATTACTAAGATCCAATTGATAGATTACAGTTATGCAACCGATAAGTTACACTTATCCTTCTTGATAGTTGTACAAGTGCAACTCACTAGTTGCTCAACTGCATTCCACTAATTACATTAGAAGAAGTAACCAAAAGTATATGATGAGTTACTTAAATGATCTGATAGAGTTCCATAATACTTCCGCATTATTAAGGAAAAAGATATGGTCTTTCTATATACATTTAGCGAATTCATTATACAAAATGAAAGACCTGGACTTTGTTATTTCTCCGATCCAGCATGATTCCCAAAATCATTATGGACTAAAATTCATCCAATAGAATGCCTAAAAATGTACAAAACCAACCCTACAAATACAATTGGATTAGATTACATTATGATATATAAAAAGCCTGATATCAGGTATGTAACAGACTTTTTAGACAGAAATAATATATGATTCAACAAATTTAATATCAAAAAAATCATTTTTGAACAAAGTGTGAACAAGCTAGATAATAGACTATAATTTAATAAGCTATTTTTGCAAACAGTAAAATATAACTTTTAATAATTAAAACCTAATAAAGTATGAAGAACATCTTCTTTATTTGTATGTTCGCAACCGTTGCTTTTACCGGATGCGTAGATGATGATGATGACTTATTAACTGGTGAAGTTAGTCCAGGAGTAGAAATACTTCCTGAAAATAAACCGAATGAAGTAGTCGACTCAAAGTTATTTGAGATCATTAACCTCGATTACCCAGGATTAGAGAAAGTGAAAAAATTCTATGAAAGCGGAGAATACTATTATGCAGCTAACGAATTACTAGAGTATTATAGAACAAGAGTGGACGTAAATAACCCTAGCGTCAACTTGATTAACCCCACTATTTCTGAAAAAGATCAGCGAATTGCCGATCAAGCGCTTGAGCATCGTTTCTATGTAAAAGGATTCGCCGAAAGTGTAGATGAAGCAACCAAATTAGAAACATATTATTCTTTCTACGATGCATCTGCAAAAAAAATAGATTGGAGTGCCAACGAAGACAAGCAGAAGAAAGAGCAAGAGTTCAGATACCAGCTTCATCGTCATCAATGGATGCTTCCTCAAGCAAAAGCATACCGTATTAGTAAAGATGAGAAATACATTCAATCATGGATTGAAGCGTATGGCAGCTGGATAGAAACATTCCCATACACTCCCGGAACAGTATTTCCGCCGGCAGGTGGTTCAGAAAATGATGTAGACTATCAATGGAAAGGCTTGCAGGTAGCAGAAAGAGTCCTCTCTCAAGTAGACATCATGCCTTATTTCATTCATTCTACAAATTTCACACCAGAATGGCTTTCAACTTTCCTGGTTGCGTTTGAAAAAGAGGTAGAGTGTATTCGATTGAATTATTATCAAAGCGGCAATATCTTGATTTCTCAATATCAAGCCGTAGCCACTGCTGGTATATTAATGCCAGAATTTAAGAATGCATCCACATGGGCTACAGAAGGAACACAGGGCTTAAACGAATCATTAGATACACAATTTAATGATGACGGGGTAGAATATGAGTTGGATTTCAGCTATCACACTGCTGCCATTAGCGACTTTCGCGAAATATACCTTATAGCCCAAGCCAATAACAAGACAAATTTATTGTCTCCTAGTTATATTAGTAAATTAAAGAAAGCGACAGAATTTGTTATGGATATGATTTACCCTAATTATACCATAGACAATTTCAATGATACCCGTTCAGCTTCGTATGCTAAAAGTACGTTATTGAATAGACTAAAGGAGTATTCGGCTATGTATCCTGACGATAATGGATTATTATGGGTAGCTACAGAAGGAAAAAGCGGAAGTAAACCTTCATATACAACTAAGGCTTACAGCACTTCTGGCTATTACATGCTACGTAACGGTTGGGATAAAGATGCAACCATGATGATTTTAAAGAACAACTACAATCCGACCAATCAATGGCATTGTCAGCCCGATAATGGAACTTTCGGTTTGTATCGCAAAGAACGTAATTTCTTCCCGGACGCAGGTGTATTCACCTATAACACAGGAGCTGCCCGTAGCAAATATGCTTCGACTGTCAACCATAATACTATGACTATTATGAGTAAGACTATTGGAGTTGCTAAGCCAACCGGACAAGGTGGCGTAATGGAAGGGAAAATGATTAAGTTAACAACTAAAAACAATGTAGACATTTTAGTTACGGAAAACCAACAATCAGATGACATAACCCATCGTAGAACCGTCTTCTTTGTAAATAATAGAACGTTCTTTGTTATTGTAGACGAAGGTTATGGAGCCTCCACACTTGGAACAAAAACAAATATAAACTTCCATCTGCTTAGTGATAAAGATACCCCTTCTGTATTCGACAAGAATCTGCAAACATCTGTAAACAGCAATAAGTATTATCAAGCATATACCAATTTTGATAGTAATAACATTCTCGCTGCCACATTTACAGAAACGAGTCAAGATCTGACAGCTAAAGCATTATCTTCAACAGATGTGACCAATATAGTATCTACAAACACTGATAAAGAAGATGGTCCTATACGTCTAGGCTACCAAATTACTCTTCGTCAGCCTAAAATTACCCCTATCGAAATCAGTGCAACCCGTTATATCACAATTCTTTGCCCATTTGAGAGCGCAACGGAACGGGAAGAGCTGAAAGTTGATGCCAAATTCACTGACAATGAAGATGGGACAGCTGGAACATTCCATTCGGAAGGTGTATCTATTCAAGTAACAGTCAAAGGTACAGTATACGATCTTTCTTCAAAATAAATCTAACAATCATATAATATGAAATCTAAATTACTAAAAGACATTTCGCATTTTTTAGGTGTCTTGATGGCAGTTGTACTAGTTATGACTTATACATCCTGTTCAGATGAGGATACCACTGACACTACAGATTTTGCACTTTATTATTTGGGCATGACCGATATAGGTCCATCGATGAGTGGGATAATTTCAGAACCTTCTTACAAAGGAAGCGTTCCGTCTGATTTTACAATCACAGGTATCACATTAAATGGCGAGGCTTATACGGGTAGTGATTTTATTATCAATAAAGAAACCGGTGCTATTGAAATCAACAGCGCAAAGGACACCCCGGTAGGTTCATATAAAATATCCATTTCATGTATGGCCGGCGGTTCTTATCATGAATATAAGAATATTGTAGAAGTAAACATGATGAAACCTGTACCAGATGGTATTACTGTAGAACCTAATGAGATCCAAATAGAATACAGTATTGTTTCAGACGCAAAAAGCACGGAAGAATTACCTACTGCACAAGTAAAAACTGATGGAAATCATGTATCCATTACCAAATATGCAATTGCCAAAAGTGATATTTCTTCATTCTTCAATATCTCTCAAACAGGAGAAATAACGATTGTGAGAGGAAGTGATATTGCACCGGGAATACATACTCTTGCATTAAAACTCACTACAGGCGCATCGTCTGAAGACGAAGGCATTTTTGAGAACGCATTAACTATCAACGTTACCTCCAAACCTTTAGGATTGACTTATGAACCTAACGAAGGATTGATAGAAGCTGAAACAGCAGAAGAACCGGAAACGTCTTTTAAAAGCGAAACTCCAATGTTGAAAGGCTCTTTGGAAAACATAGCCTATTCTATTGAAAGCATTGAACCATCAACGGACAAAATTAAGATTGACCCAACAACAGGTGTACTTTCAGTAGATAAACATCACGGTTTTGAAATCGGTCAGGAATATGTTATATCTGTAAAAGTAGCAAACAAATATGCTACAGATGGAGTATCATTCAACAATGTATACACTCTCAAAGTAGTCAACAGAATTGTGCCTGTAGCAAACTTTAGCTATCCTGCTAATGTAGAAATATATGAATCGTCACCATTAAAAGTAACTCCTGATGAAGGACTTGAAGGAGATGGTATCACGTTCACATTGAAGGATGATTTAGGACAACAGTTGTCTGTTGACAAAAATGGAGTAGTATCCGCAAAGAAAGGTCACACCATACCAAACGGAGACTATATCATTACAGTCACTGCATCTAATACTAAAAATTCAAAAGAAGCGTCATTCAACCTGAAGGTTAAGAATAATCCGAATAAGTTCAGTTTTATACGCTACGGAAATAATATAGGCGTAGATGCTGAAAGCAACGCCAACCAATTTAGAATCACAGTAGACAAAGCTGCTAATGCTACTACCATTCTAAGTAAATTCACAATACCTGCTCCTACAACAGACATCACAGGAAAAAATGTACGATGGAGCATCAGAAATGGAAGGAACTGTGATAAGTTGGAAATAGATGAGAATGGTAAGATCTCATTTACCAATGCTATATGGCCAGGATTAGACGCAAAAGAGCCAGCAGCCACAAACGGTTCAGGATTCTTCTTTGTAACAGCCACTGTTGGTGAAGACAAAGATTCTGAATTCTCACTGGAAGTACCTGTATTTATACATTATGACTTGGTGGTAGCCGGTGTTCATGTATTATATAACCCATTTGTATTCCAGGTTAATCCAAAAACAATTGGCAACAGCACTTATTCTGAAAAACCAACTATTAAAGGTATAGATGCGGAAGCTTTATCATCGTTCACTTTAGACTATAGACGTTCATTCAATTATACGGCAATTAGCGGTACATTTACTAATGGTGATCCTAAAACTTCCAACTTCTTGAATACACTTTGGACTAAATTCGGAGAAGATTCCGGCAGAGGAGTTAATACAGGTTCCAGAAACGCCATTTCCTATTATAGCAATATAGATAAAAATAAAAACACATTAAGTTATGCTATAGGATATGTTGATCCGACTAATGGACTCGCCCTCAAATTGAATCCAAACAAATGGGTTTTGGACGGAGAGTATCCTAATGGTGTATTCACAGGCCAGATGACTTTCGATAAAAATGGAATAGATCCTCAGAAAGGTAGTCAGGTATTCCCGCTAATCATCTGGTTCGATCCTAACTTCTAAATACTAATACGTTAAAAATAGAAATTATGTATAACATAAACAATCTAATTAAATCAATAAGCATAAGAGGGTGGGTTACTCTCTTAGCACTGATGCTCACAATCAGCGTATATGCTCAAGAATTAACTTTAAAAGGTGTCATTGTAGACGAAACAGATACACCTCTTATCGGAGCAACGATACAAGCTAAAGGCACCTCAACAGGAGCTATTACGGACTTTGATGGTAAATTTACTTTAAAAGCAAAAAAAGGAGCTACCATTACCATTTCTTACATTGGTTATAAAACACAAGAGCTAAAATTCAATGGCCAGGGATCCATTAATATAAAAATGGTTCCGGATAACCAAGCATTGGATGAAGTGGTAGTTGTTGGATACGGCGCGATGAAACGTAGCGACTTAACAGGTTCTGTTGCTTCTGTTGCCGCCAAAGATATTGAAGGTTTCCAAACTAGTTCTGTAGCAGGTGCATTAGGCGGACAAATTGCCGGAGTGCAAATCACCTCTACAGATGGTACTCCTGGTGCGGGATTCAACATTAATATTCGTGGTGTAGGAAGTCTGACAGGTGATTCAAGCCCTCTCTATATTGTAGACGGTTTTCAAGTGGACGATATTGATTATATATCAAATTCTGATATTGAATCTGTTGAGGTGCTCAAAGACGCTTCATCTTCCGCCATCTATGGTGCACGTGCAGCTAATGGAGTTGTGATGATTACAACAAAATCAGGGAAAAGTGGTAGACCACAAATTAGCTACAACGGTTCTGCAAGTTACCGTAAAATATCTAAAATGCTAGATGTATTATCTCCCTACGAATTTGTGAAACTGCAAGGTGAAGTGAATAGTGACCTTTTAAACAGCTATATCTCCGACAAAGAATTTGACGACAACGGAAAACCTATCAGATACCATTCGCTAGAAGATTATGTAGGTGTAAAAGGGGTAGACTGGCAGGAAGAAACTTTCAACCCGACTTGGTCACAAGATCATAATATATCTCTTAGAGGTGGTAGCAATGACACACAATATAATGCAGCTTTTTCTCGTTATGTAGAAAACGGTATCTTTAACAACAGCGGTTTTGACAAAACAACAGCTAAATTCCGCATAGATCAGAAGATCAATAAAAATATATCATTCAATGCTACTATTAACTATGCTTTAACCAATCGTAAAGGTGTAGGAACAACAGCAGATTCCGGACGTTTCAATATGTTAGCTCAAATTCTTAGCGCACGTCCCACTGGTGGGAATAAACTGACCGATGAAGAATTATTGCATTCTGCTATTGACCCGGAAATGTTGGAGACAGGTGAAAGTTTGGCACAGGTTAACCCTGTTATGCAAACCCAATCCGTAACTAACAATAAACGTGGTGAAATGTGGTCAGGAAACGCATCTGTTAGCTGGCAAATCATCAAAGGTCTTACTTTTAAAAGTGCCGGAACATATAATACAACCAATAGCCGTACTGACATATTCTACAAGAATGGTTCTAAGGAAGCATATCGTAATGGCGAACAACCTTATGGACGGACAACAATGCAACGCGATGCACGTTGGACTAACTATAACACTTTAACCTGGAAACAAAAGGTAAAGAAACACAATTATGATGTATTGTTAGGTCATGAAGTATCCTACAGAAGCACAGAGTATTTGCTGGGTGAAGCAATGGGATTCCCTTTCGATCAGATGGGAAATGACAACATGGGGTTAGGCGCAACTCCAAGTAAGGTTGAAAGTACTTTCTATGATAAAACGTTATTATCATTTTATGCACGTACTAACTACAATTACGATAACCGTTATTTATTTACGGCAACTGTACGTGCCGATGGTTCTACCGTATTCTCGTCAAATAAGAAATGGGGATTCTTCCCTTCTTTCTCTGCAGCATGGCGTGTATCAGAAGAAGCATTCATGAAAGATGTCAAATGGATTTCTAATTTCAAAATTCGTTTAGGTTGGGGTACTGTAGGAAACGATAATATTCCTAACTATCTTTCTTTGGATCTATATGAAGCAAATAAATATGGCATAGGTAATAGTAGCGTTACTGTTTTAAATCCGAAACAACTCAGAAATAAGAATCTGAAATGGGAAGGTTCAAACACAACCAACTTAGGTATTGACTTAGGCTTCTTCGACAACCGTCTAAATGTAACAGCTGAATTCTTTATCAAAAATACAAAAGACTTGTTATTGTCACAATCACTGGCACATATTACAGGATTTGACTCACAAATGCAAAACGTAGGAAAAATCCAAAATAAAGGTATCGAATTAAGTTTAAACAGCACCAATATTCAAACCCGGAATTTTACCTGGCAAACCAACTTTAATATATCATTTATCAGAAATACATTAAAGTCACTGGCATCCGGAGTAAATTATATGCAAGCACGTTCTGGCTTCGATAGCAATTTCACATCATATGATTATATGGCTATCGTCGGACAATCTCTGGGTCTGATTTACGGATATGAATTTGATGGCATCTATCAATATTCTGATTTCTATTCTGTTCCGGGTTCCAGTACTTTGGTCTTAAAAGAAGGTGTAACGAGCAATCCTAGTCTTGGAAACAGATTGGCTCCAGGTGCGGTGAAATATAAAGATCAAGATGGTGATGGAGTGATAACAACAAAAGACCGTACAGTGATCGGTAATGCTTTGCCTAAATGGTATGGTGGTATCACCAATACATTCAATTATAAAGGTATTGACTTTAGCTTTATGCTGCAATTTAACTATGGCAATGACATTTATAATGCAACCCGTTTGTATGCAACTCAAACTAACACACAACGCAGAAACCAATTAGCAGAAGTGGCAGATCGTTGGAGTCCGACAAATGCTTCAAACAAAGTACCTAGCTATAACGGATACGTAGTAAATGATGTGTATTCACGATTTGTAGAAGATGGTTCTTTCTTGCGTTTGAAGAATATTACGCTAGGATATACACTTCCTCATAAATGGACTCGGAGTTTTCATGCATCCAAGCTTCGTATATATGCTACCGGACAAAATCTTTTCTGTCTTAACAACTACAGTGGATATGACCCGGAAGTAAGTACAGCTAGCAAGAGTCCTATGACCCCCGGACTGGATTGGGGTGCTTATCCTAAAAGTAGAGTATTTACATTTGGTATTGATTTACAGTTCTAATATGAGAAAATAATATGAAGAAATTAATATATTACATAGCGATGTCCATTCTGTGCATTTTACCTTATTCATGCTCATTAGATGAAGAGGCAAGAAGCGAAATGGAAAAGAAGAATTACATGACTAATGCTAAAGAAGCACAAGATGTTCTATTAGGAGTATATCGTACAACTGTTGAAGATGCTGCATACGGGTATCATCTATCTTTCTTGTTCAACATGGGAACAGATATATCTCAAGGAGAAGGCTCCGATATAACGAATTATCGTATCATTGTTAATAATGCTTTTCCTACTACCCAAGTAGAAATTCAACAAACATGGCAAGTACTTTATAAAGGTATCTACAGAGCAAACGATTTTCTGGAACGTATCAGTGGAAAAATAGACAGTTATACTGCTACTGATAAAAAAATAGCAACGCTTTATATAGCCGAAGCCAGAGCGTTAAGAGCTATGTTCTATTTCGAGTTAGTACGTCGTTATGGAAATATCCCTCTGATTACCAACACAGAGATGTCTTATCAAGCTCCCACCACTTATACGCAGGCCACTCCTGACAAAGTATATGAATTTATTGAAGACGATCTTCTTTACGCTAGTGAAGTACTACCGTATGCTGTCGATGATCAACTTCGCGATAACACATCATATCGTTTTAGTAAAGGAGCAGCACTTGGTCTCTTGGCAAAAGTATATGCTACATGGGCAGGATATCCTGTACAAAATACCGCTAAATGGGAAGACGCTGCCAAGACAGCCCGTATCCTCATAGAATCCGGTAAACACTCATTATTGCGTGATTACGAAAAATTATGGGAAAACACTTGCAGCAGTGTATGGGATCCTACAGAAAGCTTAATTGAGATTTCATTCTACTCTCCTACTGTATCTGGTTCAGGAGATCCCGTAGGACGTATTGGCAAATGGAACGGAGTAAAAACAACAGCTATCGCCGGTGTACGGGGAAGTTGTGCCGGAAATATGAAAGTAGTTCATACATTCGTTCTTGATTGGAGAGATGGTAAAAATGCGAATGACAAACGTCGTGACATATCAATAGCTAACTATAAGTATGATGATGATTATGTGTTGTGGGCTAAAGGTAAAAGTGATACGGAAGAATCTGCAAAATTAAAAGATCAAGATCCTACTCAAGCTCAAAAAGAGAAACAAAACTATACACCAGCTAAATGGGACCTTATAAAATATCAAAAGACAGGTGGCATTATCAATAATGATAAATCAAATGCTAATTGGTATTTCCTACGTTATGCAGACGTGTTACTTATTTATGCCGAAGCTTTGAACGAATGGAAACATGGTCCTACTACAGAGGCTTATGCCGCAATTAATGAAGTTCGTCGTCGTGGATATGGATATCCTAGCAATACAGGAAGCTGTGATCTTTCAAACTTAAATGAAAGTAGTTTCCGTGAAGCGGTCAGAAAAGAGCGTGCTTATGAATTGGCTTTTGAAGGTCATCGCCGCATGGACTTAGTCCGTTGGGGCATCTATTATGAAACCATACAAAAAACGAACGCTGCCTTAGCGAACTGGTGGGATTCTGCTGATAATTACAGATACCTGTTATATAAATATACAGAGAAAAACAAACACGAGTTACTGCCTATTCCACAACGTGAGAAGGACCTATGTACCCAGTTTGAACAAAATCCTGGTTGGTAACAAAAATCCCCATAAATCCTCTCCAATATGCCCTAATTAGGGCATATTGGAGAAAATTAAAACCTTTTTCAACAAAATCAAAACTTGAAAAGCAGAGTTCAAACTCCTTTTGGACAATCCTGCAACACAAAGTTAAGCCTTTCCACTACTTTTGTATCAGTTACAAAACTTCTAAAAACAATCACTTAAAATGAATAACATGAAAAAGAAACTTGTTCTCTTTGCTTCGGTTAGTATTGCACTTGCATCGTGCCAGACACCCCCAAAGGAAGACTACAGTTGGATAAAAAAAGGACTGGATGTAGCTTCTGCCCAATTACAACTTTCTGCAGAAGAGGTTAGTGGTACGGGAATGTTGCCACGCTCCATCCGTACCGGTTATGACATGGATTTCCTTTGCCGTCAGTTGGAAAGAGATTCATCAACATTCAAAGATTCACTACGAGCACAACCCACTGCTGACCAGCTAGGCAAACGTCGCCTCTGCAACGTTTATGACTGGACGAGTGGTTTCTTCCCCGGCTCATTGTGGTACGCATACGAACTGACAGGAAACGATACACTGAAAACTCAAGCCATCCAATATACAAATCTGCTGAATCCGGTACGCTATTATAAAGGTACGCATGATTTGGGATTCATGGTCAACTGCAGCTATGGCAACGCAGAACGTCTTTCACCCAACGACACCATTGCTGCTGTAATGAGAGAAACCGCCGATAATCTCTGCGGCCGGTTCAACGATTCTATCGGCGCTATCCGTTCATGGGATTTCGGAACATGGAACTTCCCGGTTATTATCGACAATATGATGAACCTCGATCTTCTGTTTAATGTAGCAAAAGCGACAGGTGACAATAAATACAAAGACATTGCTATCAAGCATGCTATGACTACCATGAACAATCACTTCCGTCCGGATTATACTTGCTGGCATGTAGTAAGCTACAACAACGACGGAACTGTTGAACGCAAGCAAACTCACCAAGGCAAGAATGACGATTCTTCATGGGCACGTGGTCAAGCATGGGCTGTATATGGCTACACAGCTTGCTACCGTGAAACAAACGACAGTACTTTCCTGAACTTCGCTATCAAAGTAGCTGATATGATTATGGATCGCGTTAAAACAGACGATGCTATCCCCTATTGGGATTATGATGCACCTGTGACTGAAGAAACTCCACGTGACGCTTCTGCCGCTTCTGTTACCGCTTCAGCATTGATCGAACTAAGCACAATGGTTCCCGACGGACAAAAATATCTGGATTATGCGGAAAAAATTCTGAAGAGTTTGTCAAGCGACGCATATCTTGCAAAAGTGGGTGACAATCAAGGTTTCATTCTGATGCACTCTGTCGGTTCACTGCCCAACGGTTCTGAAATCGACACTCCACTGAACTATGCTGACTATTACTATCTGGAAGCATTGAAGAGATTCATGGAATTGAAGAAGTTGAGGGTTGAGAATGGAGAGTTGAGAGTGATCCAATAATACAAAAGTAAGAGTGTTCTCAATCGTAAATAGTAAATCGTAAAATCGTAAATTATATCATGAATAAAACTTTAAAGTATATCGTTCTGCTGGCAATCGCTTGTTTTGTAGGCAAAGCTAGTGCCCAAGAACTGAAAAGCGAAGTATTTTCGCTTCTTAACTTGGACTATCCGGGATTGGAGAAAGTGAAAGCTTTGCATCAGGAAGGTAAAGATGAGGATGCTGCCAAAGCATTATTAGACTATTACCGTGCACGTACCAATGTAAAAACTCCGGATATCAATCTGAACAAAGTGACTATCAGCAAAGAAGAACAGCAGTGGGCAGATGACGGATTGAAACATACATTCTTCGTACATAAAGGTTATCAGCCTTCTTACAACTACGGAGAAGACATCAACTGGCAATACTGGCCGGTGAAAGACAATGAACTCCGTTGGCAGTTGCACCGCCACAAATGGTTCACTCCGATGGGAAAGGCTTATCGCATATCCGGTGACGAGAAATATGCTAAAGAATGGGCACATCAGTATATCGACTGGATTAAAAAGAATCCGTTGGTAAAGATGGACAAAAAAGAATATGAGCTGTTAAGTGATGGAAAAATCAAAGGTGAAATAGAAAACGTACGTTTCGCATGGCGCCCGCTGGAAGTTAGTAATCGCCTGCAGGACCAGACTTCACAGTTCCAGTTATTCCTTCCTTCTCCTTCTTTCACTCCGGACTTCCTGACAGAATTCCTGGTGAACTATCACAAACATGCTATACACATCCTTGCCAACTACTCTGATCAAGGTAACCACTTGCTGTTTGAAGCTCAACGTATGATCTACGCCGGTGCTTTCTTCCCTGAATTTAAAGATGCTCCGGCATGGAGAAAAAGCGGTATCGATATTCTGAACCGTGAAATTCATGTACAGGTATACGAAGACGGCGGACAATTCGAACTCGACCCACATTATCATCTGGCATCTATCAACATTTTCTGCAAAGCATTAGGTATCGCAGATGCGAACGGATTCCGTAAAGAATTCCCACAGGATTATCTGGATACTATCGAAAGCATGATTATGTTCTACGCAAACATTTCTTTCCCTGATTATACCAACCCATGTTTCAGCGATGCTAAGTTGACAACAAAGAAAGAAATGGTGAAAAACTACAAAGCATGGAGTAAACTATTCCCGAAAAACCAGGCTATCAAATACTTCGCAACTGAAGGTAAAGAAGGTGCATTGCCGGATTATATGTCTAAAGGATTCTTGAAATCAGGTTTCTTTGTATTCCGTAACTCATGGGGAATGGATGCTACGCAAATGGTAGTAAAAGCAGGTCCGAAAGCATTCTGGCATTGTCAGCCGGATAATGGTACATTCGAACTTTGGTTCAACGGCAAGAATTTGTTCCCGGATTCAGGTTCGTATGTATATGCAGGTGAAGGCGAAGTGATGGAACAACGCAACTGGCACCGCCAGACTTGTGTTCACAACACGGTAACGCTGAACAACAAAAACTTGGAAACTACAGAATCCGTTACTAGATTGTGGCAACCGGAAGGTACTATCCAAACTTTAGTGACCGAAAATCCTAGTTACAAAAACTTGAAACACCGTCGTTCCGTTTTCTTCGTTGACAGCACTTACTTTGTCATTGTAGACGAAATGATCGGTAGCGCCAAAGGTTCCATCAATCTTCATTATCAAATGCCAAAAGGAGAAATAGCCAACAGCCGCGAAGACATGACATTCCTGACACAATTTGAAGACGGCAGCAACATGAAACTGCAATGTTTCGGTCCCGACGGTATGTCGATGAAGAAAGAACTGGGTTGGTGCTCAACTGCTTATCGCAAACGTTACAAACGTATGAATGTATCTTTCAACGTAAAGAAAGACGGCGAAGAAGCTGTACGTTACATCACCGTTATCTATCCAGTTAAGAAAAGCGCAGATGCCCCTAAATTTGCAGCTAAGTTCAAGAACAAAGCGTTCGATGAAAACGGACTGGAAGTAGAAGTGAAAGTAAACGGAAAGAAACAGTCATTAAAATACAAACTATAATAAAGCTGACTAAAAAGTCGGTCGCATCTCAATTTCTCCTCCTTCCGGAAGGAAGGGAATTGGAGATGCAACCGACTTTTTAGTCACTCTCCTTCATCATTATGGAAAACTATTACATCCCCTCTGCCCTACTCCTCCCACTAGCTGCACTAAGTCTCGCTTCCTGCGGCAATCAAAAGAAAGAAGAGACCAGACAACCGAACATCATCTTCATGATGACGGATGACCATACCACTCAAGCAATGTCCTGCTACGGAGGAAATTTGATTCAGACTCCTAACATGGACCGGATTGCCAACGAAGGTATCCGTTTTAACAACTGCTACGCTGTCAACGCTCTTTCAGGACCTTCACGCGCCTGCATCCTCACCGGTAAGTTCAGCCACGAGAATGGTTTTACCGATAACGCCAGTACGTTCAACGGAGATCAGCAGACATTCCCCAAACTGCTTCAACAAGCCGGATATCAGACTGCAATAATTGGTAAATGGCATCTTATCAGTGAACCGCAAGGATTCGATCATTGGAGTATCCTTAGCGGCCAACACGAACAAGGCGACTATTACGACCCTGATTTTTGGGAAAACGGGAAGCATATTGTAGAAAAAGGATACGCCACGGATATTATTACTGATAAAGCCATTGAATTCCTCGAAGGTCGCGACAAGAACAAGCCTTTCTGCATGATGTATCATCAGAAAGCTCCGCACCGCAACTGGATGCCTGCTCCCCGTCATCTGGGTATATTCAACAATACCACTTTCCCGGAACCGGCTAATCTGTTCGACGACTATGAAGGCCGCGGAAGAGCAGCCCGTGAACAGGATATGTCTATCGAACATACACTGACAAACGACTGGGACCTCAAATTGTTGACTCGTGAAGAAATGCTGAAAGATACCACCAACCGTCTTTACAGCGTATACAAACGTATGCCTATTGAAGTTCAGGATAAATGGGATTCTGTATATGCCGGACGCATTGCCGAATACCGCAAAGGTGACCTGAAAGGCAAATCATTAATCAGCTGGAAATATCAGCAATATATGCGTGATTATCTGGCGACAGTTCTGGCAGTAGACGAAAATATCGGCCGACTGCTGAATTATCTCGAAAAAATTGGTGAGCTGGACAACACAATCATTGTCTACACCTCCGACCAAGGTTTCTTCCTTGGCGAACATGGCTGGTTTGACAAACGCTTCATGTATGAAGAATGTCAACGCATGCCGCTTATTATCCGTTATCCGAAAGCAATTAAAGCAGGAAGTACCAGTAATGCTATCAGCATGAATGTGGACTTTGCTCCTACTTTCCTCGACTTTGCCGGAATAGAGATTCCATCGGATATCCAAGGAGCCTCCCTGAAACCGGTATTGGTGAACGAAGGCAAAACTCCTGCCGATTGGCGCAAAGCTGCTTATTATCATTACTACGAATACCCTGCTGAACATTCTGTGAAACGTCATTATGGTATTCGCACACAAGACTTCAAATTGATTCATTTCTACAACGACATCGACGAATGGGAAATGTATGACATGAAAGCTGACCCAAGAGAAATGAACAATGTCTTCGGCAAACCGGAATATGCTGAAAAACAAAAAGAGCTGATGCAACTGCTTCAGGAAACTCAAAAACAGTATAAAGATACAGACCCGGATGAAAAGGAAAAGGTTCTTTTCAAAGGTGACAGAAGACTGATGAAAAATCGCTAAATGATTATTTTGCGGAGTGCCCTGAAAGGGCTTAATTATATAGCGTAGGGCAACGCCCTAC
>ENA-OPNR01000435-OPNR01000435.1-human-gut-metagenome-genome-assembly--contig:-NODE-435-length-19296-cov-5.086482_pt1 | contig 19296 bp, 20 predicted proteins | sample MGYA00241543_ERZ501783 | MGnify/ENA primary metagenome ERZ501783 (study PRJEB25962, sample SAMEA2042557) | human gut metagenome | biome: human gut; feature: human-associated habitat; material: faeces... | reverse complement strand
GCCGATCTTTCGGCAGTTTTTCTTTTTCCCCTCTTGACATGGAGTTAACTCCATGTGATAATATAGAAGCACCGAAAGGACGTGATATATTATGACTATTTCAGAAGTCAGCAAAAAGTACGATATTTCAACCGACACGCTCCGCTATTATGAACGTATCGGCTTACTTCCCCCTGTTCCGAGAACAAAGAGCGGTCTGCGTGACTATGACGAGAATTCCTGCAAATCCGTAGAGTTTATCAAGTGTATGCGTAACGCAGGACTTCCCATTGAGGCACTTATAGAATATATGACCCTTTTCAAAGAGGGCGACTCTACCGCAGAAGCCCGTATGGCGATACTCATCGAACAGCGTGAGGCACTTATAAGCAGGATTGAAGAAATGCAGAGTACGCTTTCCCGCCTTGACAAGAAAATCGAAATGTACAAGGGTATGTGTTCGCCCGGTTGTTGCGGTAAAAAGTAGGATTATAAAAACAGCGCCCGTGTAAAGTCACACGGACGCTGCAGTTATATATTTCATTTCATTATTATCCTATTACGGTATACACCTCTGTGCCTGTAGTGAAATTGACAGCAGAAACTATTGTTTGTAATGGTATGGCAGTAAAGAACAAAGCCACAGCCATAATCAAACTGAGTGTTCGTTTTAAAAAGTTATTCATTGGATATACCTGTCCTTTTCGTTCTCTATTTGCTGTTTATGTAAAAAGACTTAATTCCCATTTAAGTCTTGAATTGCCTTCAGATACTGTTCCCAAGAGTATCTTATTAAACACCTTTACCCTACAGCCGTAGCTGTAGGGTAAAGTATTGAATTTTGGTTATCTGAGAAAGAAGATTACATAGCCTTCGCCTATACCGCCAAGTGTATTCATTTCTTCTGCATCAACATACTTGATAACAACGTTAAAAGAGTCACCTTTCTTCATATATCCCATATCATAAACAATCTTCGGCTCTGACATACATCTTACTTTTATCAGTTGCCCATCATTGTCACTAAGAGGAAAGCAAAGTGGTGCAAACCACGAACTGTCATCAATAGTCATTTCTTCATTGAGTACAAGAGCGAAATCTTTAACAGCTATGTCTATAATAAATTGCCTTACCTTTTTTTGTCAAAAGTGGCAGTGTTAAACCATTTTTCTACCACAAAAGGAGTTGTTGTAAAGTCTGACATTCTTGCGTAGAGACCGTTTTCAAGAAGATATGTACCTTTATCTTTATAAGTCTTAACTGCTATCAATTTTGTACCTGTAAGATAACCTTCTACAGCATAGCCACGACAATCAACATTGTCATATAAACAAGCCTCGTCCCGTCCTGTAGCGTTCAACGCATATATCTCTATACGTTCGTTGGTATTTGTAACAGGTTTGTTTTCGGTAGGCTTCTTAGCAGTAGTCGTAGTTGTCTGTACCGTAACCTTGTTATCGCTAAGATAGTCACCGTGTACAAATGCTCCTGTATCCAGTTTGAAATAACCTGTATTGGTCTTTGCAACAACCTTAACCTTGTCGTTGACATTATATACCTTAACTGTCTCTGCGCCGAGTACAGCCTTTTTACGGCTATAACAATCAGTGTTGACATACTTTGTTGCACTTACCTTTTCCTCAGTCCACTCAGGAGCAGGCTTTGTTGTTGTAGTAGTAGTTTCAACAGGTTTATTTGTTTCCTGTTTCTGGGTAGTGGTCGTAGCAACCGTTGTCTGTTCAGCAGGCTTTGCCGTTGTAGTGACGGCAGGAGTTGTTTCGGGAGTTACTGAAGTTGTCACAGTAGCGGAATTGTTGCCGTCAGCCGAACAGCCTACCGCAAGAATAATCGCCGACAGAACAACGGCTGTCAGCGTGACGTGTTTTTTGATTTTCATATTATGACCCTTTCCCATTTATTTTTATTATATTACCTTAATCATAACATTTAAACCGCAAATTGTCAATACAGGTAACGCACTGACAAAAAATAATCCCGGCATATCTCACCGGGATTGCTTTATATCTTTGTATCATCAAGCACTTCCTGTATCTCCTTTTCCGATACGGTGAGATACCCTTGAATAAATGAATTCAGTACGTTTCTGTACGCACCCACAGGATTGTCGAAAACCCTCTTTTCCATCTGTTCGGCGCTTTCCTTTGTCGGAGCGTAGATTTTAAGCTCCATAAGATCCGTTCCGCCCATCTCGTTTATAAACCGTATGCAAAGCTGATAACCGCCTTGCTCGACCTTTACTATCTCGGTCTTGACGGTTTTTTCGAGCCGTGAATGTGAAGTGATTTTCTTTGCGTAGTATATCGTGTCCTCCCTTATCGAAAGTGGAATAGTGTAAGCAAGCTCGATAGCGAGATATTCGCTCTTCGCCGTTGGCAGACAGGTTTCGTCATTGCCGGCTTTTTCACAGATTATAAGACCCTTATCTTCCATATCGAAAAGACAGCAGATAAGATCGAAATACATTACAAAATCGTGGTCGACCGTGCATCGCATAAGCTCGTCTTTTGTGATACTGCCGACCTTGTACAGAATATATGCCACAAGCACCTCAATGTCCTTGCGGTCATAGAGCGTGTATTTAGGGACCGGTATACTCATATTGCTCCTCCTTTCAGATATGAACGTCAGATAACATAAGATAAAATCGCAAGGTTTGCCGCCGACTCAATGCAGGGTACAGCCCTCGGAACGATGCAGGGATCGTGCCTGCCCTTGATACCCAGCGTTTCTTCCGTCATAGTCGTATAATCAACTGTTTTCTGCGGACGGGCGATTGACGGGGTAGGCTTCATCGCAACACGGAATACTACAGGCATACCGCTTGTGATACCGCCTAAAATGCCTCCGTGGTTATTCGTCCTTGTCCTGATTTCGCCATTTTCAATGCAGAACTCGTCATTGTTGTTACTGCCGTACATATTCGCAACATCAAAGCCTGCGCCGAATTCAATGCCCTTGACAGCAGGCACACCGAATACCGCCTGTGAAATCCTGTTTTCGATGCCGTCGAACATAGGCGAGCCTATGCCCGCAGGAAGTCCGACCGCCGCATATTCGATAATTCCGCCTACCGAATCAAGCTTTGCCGCCGCATCTGCTATAACATCTCTCATCTGCTGCTCAACATCAGTATTGATAAGCGGAAGATAGCGGCTTCTGACCTGCTTTAATTGCTCGGCATTCACGTTCACAGGGTCAAAGCGTTCATCGCCTGCGTCCATTATCGACAGGATATGCGCCCCTGTGGTTATCCCCTTGCTTTCGAGTATTTGCGATGCTATCGCTCCCGCAAAAACCAGCGGTGCGGTAATTCTTCCCGAAAAATGTCCACCGCCACGCAGATCGTTACTGCCGTTATAACGCACATATCCCGTATAATCGGCGTGACCGGGCCGTGCAAGGTGGCTCACACTCTTATAATCAGCCGAATGCTGATCTGTATTCTGTATCACAGCGCAAAGGGGAGTGCCTGTCAGCACACCGTCCACCATTCCCGATACTACGTTCGGGAAATCCTTCTCACTGCGCATTGTGCTTGTGCCGTCTTTCTTCGGCGCTCGTCTTGCCATAAAGTCAAGCACAGCGTCAAAGTCGATTCTGATTCCACCTGGAAGCCCGTCTATCACAACACCGATAGCCTTTCCGTGCGATTCGCCGAATATTGAAACCGAAAGCTCTCCGAATTTAAACGCTGATGACATCTGCTATACCTCCGAGCGCCCTGAAATCGTCAAAAAATCCCGGATAGGATTTTTTTGTGCATTCTGCGCCTTTTATAATTACCTCGCCTGTTGATCTTGTAGCCGCAACAGCGCCTGCCATTGCTATCCTGTGATCGTTATAATTGCGTACCGTACCGCCCTTGAACGCTTCAACAGGGAATATTTCAATGCTGTTTTCCGTAGAAATTGCTTTACCGCCTAAATCGTTTATAAGCTCTGTGGTGGCGGCAAGACGGTCGCATTCCTTGATGCGTAATCTCTCGCAGTTGATTATCCTGCACGGCTTTTCCCAGAAGCTCATCATCACCGCGATCGCAGGAACGAGGTCGGGAATATCCGATGCATCTATTACCGACAGATCGCCGCCGTTTCTGAATTTTTCGGCAATGTCAATTATAGCCTTATCACCCTGCACGCTGTTCAGGTTGAGATTTGTAAGCTCTATATCCGAGCCTGCACAGTTTGCCGCAAGAAAAAACGCACTCTGCGACATATCGGCCTCCACCGTGCAATTATGCGGCTGATACTTCTGACCGCCTTTTATAAAATAACCGCTCTCTGTTTCGCAAACCCCGACCTCGAACTGCTTCATGCAATCTATTGTAATATTGACATAAGGCTTCGACTCAAGACGGGTAGTAAGAATTATCTCGCTGTCCTTTGAAAGTACAGAGAGTGCGAACAGTAGCCCTGTTATAAATTGCGATGAAACACTTCCGTCGATATAGTACTTTCCGCCGTTCAGCCTGCCCTTGACCCTGTACGGCATCGAAAGCGTTTCGAACACAGCGCCGTTTTCCGTCATAGGCTCAATCAGCGGCGTTATAGGTCTTTCGGGGAGTTTTCCTCTGCCCGTAAATTCCGCTTCACAGCCGAAAGCCGAGAATATCGGTATCATAAATCTTAGTGTTGAGCCGCTTTCAAAGCAATCCACTGCGGCTGTTTGTGAGGGCTGAGTTATCCCCGTAATGTCATAACTGCCGTCTTTTCCGTTTATTTTTGCACCGAGTGCCGTCAATGCGTTTATTGTTGCGTGCAGATCCATACACTCAAGCAGGTTATCTATATGCGTCGTACCGTCGCAAAAAGCCGCACATATTAGCATCCTGTGAGAAATGCTCTTTGACGGCGGCACTATCAGCTTTCCACTGAGCCTTGACGGTGTTATTTTTATATCCATTGTGTTTCACCCTTGATATACGTTTATCTAATTAATAATACTATAAAACAGCCCAAAAGTCAAGAAAATCACACCAAGGTAACACAAAACCCTCCCCGAAATCTCGGAGAGGGTAGTTGTCGTTAAATTGTCTCGCATCCGATACGAGTAAATCTTAAAGCCCACATCCGATAAAATCCGATGTATAGGGCAGTGATTATCTCTTTGAGAACTGGGGAGCACGACGTGCAGCCTTTAAGCCGTATTGGCGTACAGTTTAGCGCCGGTTTTCCTTGATTTTATGGGCTTTTTGGCCTCTGCCCTCAAATGTTGCCCCAGTATTTAATCATAAAAATGGGGGCATTTTAGACACCAACAGATGGAGCAAATGCAGCATTTACAACACTCAGAAGTTCCTCCGGTTTATTATACTTCACCTGCGCGTAAATGTCCATAGTCGTCTTACTGTTTTCATGCCCGGCAAGATATTGAACAGTTTTTGGGTCAATGCCTGCATACAGCAGGTTAGTAATATAGGTGTGACGAAGTTGATGTGGGGTTACATCAAAGTCAATGGCATACACTAACTTCGGGTTATTTTTCTGATGACTGCCAGGGGTAGGCGTTACCGTACACTTCACGCACTGGCCATTTACATACTTATAATAGTTATGGGGTTTCGTAGAGCGAACGGTTACATATTTCCATACCCGCTGAAACTGCGAAGATGAAAGAGGATTTCCATTTCTGTCAGCAACCACATATTCCGATTCGGTTTTCTCTTTCACTTCCCGCAGGCAGTCTGTCAAACACTTTGGGATCGGAATATCTCTCCGAGCCGCCTTCGTTTTCAGCGTTGTGGAAATCACCGGCCTGTTATGTTCTGAGCGCCATGCCCTCCGTACAGAGATGTACGGCGTAGGAACATCCAGAAATACGCAGTCCCATTGCAGTCCCAGAATTTCTTCACGACGCAGGCCGGAATATAAAGCGATCATTATAAAGGTATAGGGCGGAAGCCCTCGGACAGTATCTAAAAGTAGCTTCACTTGCTCATCCGTCAAGGCATTTATCTTTTTCCCCGGTTTTCCCCCTTTGGCCGAGAGTCCCTCACAGGGATTATATTCAAGTAACTGGCTTCGCTCTGCCGAATAAAAGACACATTTCAGGAGCATATTTACCTTACTATACAATCCAGCAGATTTTGAAGCCAATGGAATCATCGCAAGCCGAATATCGTCTGCAGTCACATCCTCAAGATACATATCGCCTAAAGGTTTGACAATATAGTTGTTCATGGTCTGGGTATATCCTCTCAACGTGCCGGAAGATACCTTTGCCGACTGCATGAGCAACCACTTCTCGCAATACTCTGCCACCGTTGGATGTTTTCTGCGGAAAACCGCCTCCTCTACCTGGCGTCGAGCCTCCATCTCCTTTAACTGGAGTTCCTCGCAGGTTTCAGCATACAAGTCCACCCTTTTTCCATCGGCATCGGTGATCCGAGTCCTGTAATATTGAATCCCCCTCCGCATGGCAGTGCCATACCGGGGAACATTTTCTTGTTTTTTCGCCATGATTTCAGTTCCTTTCTATTTAATATGTATTTCAGCGCCGATACCTTCTTTATACTGAAAAATCATGGCTCTATCAAAGGTGCGATTCTGGGAAACGCAAAGGGCGGGGAACACTCCCCGCCCTTTGTACGTTTTCCGTCAAATTATTGTGCCGCTTCGTATTCACCGCCATCCCATTCTGCAAAGGCTCCGCTTAAAACTCCTGCCAGTTGCTCCGGCTTGTTGTACTTTACCTTCGCATAAATGTCCATCGTGATCTTACTGCTCTCATGGCCAGCCAAGTATTGAACTGTTTTCGGGTCTACCGAAGCATGAATCAAATTTGTGATGTAGGTATGACGAAGCATGTGTGGCGTAACCTCAAAATCCAAGCTATATACCACATGACCATTGTTCCGTGCTTTTTCACCCAGCTTCGGGTAAAGCATATACTTCACATATTTCCCGTCCACAAGTTTGCGAGCTATCCTCGGTTTTGCTGTCCGTGTCACGATATACTGCCAAAGCCGCTTAAACTGCGTATAAGACAACGGCTCTCCATCCTGGTTGGCAATTACATAGTCTGATGTCGATTTTTTCTTTGCCGCTTTCAAGCACTCTGCCAAACGATCCGGGAGAGGGATATTCCGCTCCGCAGCCTTCGTTTTTAACTCTGTGAGAATGACCGGCCTATTATGTTCCGTGTGCCACGCCCGCCGGACCGTCAAATACGGCGCATCTGTATCCAGATATACCGAATCCCATTGCAGTGCAAGGATTTCTTCCCGCCGCAGCCCGGCATACAGGCCAATCATCACAAATACATAGGGCGGCAACCCACGAATGGCGTCCAAAAGCCGTTCTACCTGTTCATCCGTCAAAGCCTGCCGCTCCTCCTGCGGAACGCCTCCGCCTTTTGCCTCAAGGTATATCGTCGGGTTTGTATCAATCACATGGCTCTCCTTGGCCGCCCGGAAAATAGACTTGTAGAGGATTACCACGGACTTATATACTGAAGCCGACTTTTTAGAGACTGGCACAAGGGCAACCTGGATGTCATCCAGGGTTACATCGGCCATTCGTTTCTCACCCAGCTCCTTGATAATATGCCGCCGCACCTTGGATGTATAATCAATCAATGTGGTGGCACGGATATGGACGGACTGCATCAGAAGCCACTTTTCACAATACTCGGCGACCGTGGGGGATTTACGCCGGAATGTGGCGTTGTCGATTTGCTCAAGAGCCGCCATTTCCTTGTCGTAAACTTCCTCGCGGGTTTTTCCGTAAAGAATCACCCGTTTGCCATCTGCGTCCTCAATATCTGTTTTGTAATACTCATGCCCATTTATCTGGACTTTGCTGTACCTGGGAATTCGTTTTCTTTTTGCTGCCATTTTTCTACCTCCAAATGCAATCGGTGTTGTATCTTTGTTTTACCAAAACCGCACGATTTGCTCAAAGGTGCGATTTGTTTCCTCGCACATTTCGGTAGGTTGCTTTCTTTTCCACAGGTTTTGCCCGATAGGTGCATTTAGCAACATATTCCTGAAGGTAGGCAGAAGTGAAATATACGCACCCATTCGGTACATATTGAATATAGGAAATCAAACCGCTGTTTCTGGCTTCATCCAAGGTGGCAAGGCTGATTCCCAACAGTTTTGCCGCCTCCTTACGAGTAATCAGCTTTTCCATATCCAATCTTCACTTCCTTTCCTTCTTTTTTACTACTTCATAATCAAAACCGGGCCGCTGGCCGCAGTAGGTGCAGATGTCCTTTTCCACCCGGCCAGGGTGGACCCGGCGCAAATAATAAGAGCCTGTGCCGTAGAAGTTATTGGCACAGGCCGGACAAAGGCACATGATTAAATTTTTCGACGTTTCTTCAATCAATCCCACGCTGACTGCCAGAGCGCGGTTGAGCCGGCGGATATGCTGTTCCTCCAGATGTCCGATGTACGTTTCCAGCCGTCTTTTATCAATGGTGCGGAGCTGCTCCATCAGCACCAGAGAAGGCAGCTCCAGGCCGTTCTCTGCTTTGAGAAGGTAATGAGTGGGCAGCTTGGCCTTGGCGTCCACTTTGCTGGATATGGCTGCCACAATGACCGTGGGGCTGTGCTTGTTTCCAGTATCGTTCTGAATAATAAGGACAGGGCGATACCCTTCCTGTTCGGAGCCGATTCCCCGGCCCAGATCGGCATAGTACATATCGCCGCGCAGATATGTCTTATTCATGTCTATGACCTCCCTTTGAAATGCAGGCGGCAGGTGCCGCCTATGTAGAGCCGGACAGCAGAACAGAATGAAGGCCAGGGAGAGATAAAACAATCCTCCTGTTTTCATTGGCCCGTCCTGCTGTACGGCCCGTATTTCAAAGTGTTCCTATTTGTCCTCGACACCCCGGAACACTGCGGGAAGTCATCAAACGGCTGGCGGCTCACCAGCTCCACGGGGAATCTCACCCCTCGCGTGGTTCTCACGCAACCGCCCCCATTGCCTGCGACGGATCACGGCGGCAAACCGCTTCAACGCTCGGACGTTAGGCTGGACGGGAGTATCATTGTCCCCGCTGCTGGTTATGGCCGTACCGGGAGCCGCCCGGTACTGGCAGCCTGCTGTTTCTCGCTCCTTGCCTGGAAGAACAAACCAAAGACCTACAATCTCTTTTTTCGGTGGTGTCTCGTTGTTTTCTCCCGGCAGATCACTGCGCAGCCGCTACCTGGGCTTTGGCTTTCGCCAAAGCAGCGGGAATGTGCCTGATGAATGGGTATGCAGTTTTCAAGGTGCCATGAGGCCATAAAAAGAACCTCTCACCCTATTTGCCGTTGGGTGAGAGGTTCTATAACCGCTAAAACTTATTTTTCCAGAAAAATTTTTAGCTTTTTGAGGATTTTCATTTTCCTCTTATAAACGGCGGGCTGAGAAATGCCGAGTTCCACCGCCAGCTCGCTCTCCTTGCGCTCATCAAAGAATAATGCCTGGATCAGCGCACGTTCTTCTGGGGTAAGCAGGGAAAGCGCGGTATGTAGCCTGTCCACTTCCAGCTTGTGGAGCACCACGCTCTCCACGCTTTCCTGCTCATCGGAGAATTGCCGGGCATTTTCATCCACCAGCCGGTCCAAAGAATCTTCGCGGCTGGGGATGATCTGCACCACTTGGCCCTCCTTTCCGAGAACGAACCGCTCGGTTTTCAAATCGTTCTCAAAATAGCGCATTTTCCGGTCGCCCTGCATATAGGCCCGGTACACTTCATCCGTGACCTCGACAAATTGGCCGCGAATCCATATTCTTTTTTTATCAGCGTCCACGCTGTTTTCCCTCCGATCAGTCTGAATTGCGAGAAATTCAGACTGGCCGGCGGTCCCCTACAACGTGAAAATGGGGTTTCTCTATATTGAAAAACGCACCTGCAGAATGGGGTATTCCCCCAAACAGCAAGTGCGTTTCTTTTTAGTTCGTATAAATCATGGCATGATGGTTCAGTGCGAAGGGCATAGTATCCCGCTGAAAAACGGGAAGTTTTTTTGACCGTACACCGTCAAGCAGGCGGCCTACGACATAGAATCATACTCGCTGCTTCTAATAAGCAGCGGTGCGAAGGATGACCAACGCATGAAATATCCCTCCAGGCCAAAACGTGGTCTGGAGGGATGGGCATGACAAACCAACCTGCCAAAACCTCGTTTTTTTTATTGACAGGGCCAGTTATACGATCCTGGTCAGTTCACTTTTATCCGCACTATCAGTTCTCTAAAATTTGAACTGCTATGCCATTATAAATCTGGCATAAATCCGTAAAATAGAAGGAGAGGTGAACTGAAAGTGCAGAATGAACATGAAATGCTTGGCGAGATCATCAAGAATGCCCGCATGAAAGCAGATATTACGGTCGAAGATCTGGCAGCCAAGGTCGGAGTAGGCGAGAGATTTATATATCGTATCGAGAACGAAGGCAAAAAGCCCAGCTACGACATCCTGTACAAGCTGATTCGGGAGCTGTCCATTTTACCCGATCAGATTTTCTTCCCGGAAAAGAAGATTGAGGATTCTGAAATGGAAAGCCTTGTCCGTATGCTGTATAACTGCGATGAGCGTTCTATGCAGATCATCAAGGCGACAGTTAGAGCGGCCTTGGATAGCCAGCCCAAAGAGTGAAAAAGAGCCGATGTCCGTGGGAAATTCTCACGGGTTCATCGGCTCTGCGTCTATGCGTCTGGCTCTTTGATGACAACGATGTGTAGCTGTTTCGCCTGAATCAAGCTCTTTCGTTTGCACTTCGGGCAGTAGAGAGGATAATTGATTAAAACCGTATCCTCCCTGATTCGATCACGGGTTTTATTCCCGCAGACGGGACAATAAACCCATTCTGTTTGCTGCATGGGAACCACCTCCATTCTCTTGTTTCCAAGACATGGCTGAGGACTTGCTACTCTGCAAGCCCGTCGGCGTGTCTTTTCTATTTAATCTTCATTTTTCCTCCCATAAGTTAGCCATTAAAAATTTATCCAGGTTAATCTTGTTTCTGTGTTGCTGTCTCTTTCAGCCGTGAGAAACTTTCGTCGCTGATGTTGTGTTCAATCCGGCAGGCGTCGGCCTCCGCAGTCTTGGGGTCAATACCTGCGGCGATAAGCTGTTCAGTAAAAAAACAGTGACGCTCATAGATTTTCTTGGCTGTTTCTTGTCCTAAATCTGTGAGTAAAAGAAAACTGTGATCATCCATTGTAAGGAAACCACCATCTTTTAGGACAGTCATTGCCCGCCAGACGCTTGGTTTGCTAACATTTAATTGTCGAGCTATATCAACAGAGCGCACCTCAATTTGTTTTTTAGCTACTATTAAAACTGCCTCTAAATAGTCCTCCATAGATGATGTTAAGGGCATAATGGTACACCTCCTTCTGACACATATAATTACTTCATTTACACCATACCTGCTTTTTTGAAATGCTTCTTGAGCAGTTTCTTAGCGATGAGCGCGCCAACAAAGGCGCAAATTGCAACAACGACAAGCATTATGATAGCTGTTACAGGTGATACTAACGTTTGCAAAATTCCCAAATAACTTTCGCAAAACATTCCCGCATACTGCTCAAGTGTTTGATTTGAGAAAAACAAGAAGGGAATATATGTACCACTGAATGCTGCTAAAACCATATAAATGATATAACTGAACGTAAGTGTTTTTCCATTAGTGCAACCTGTTTTCCACGCGATCAACGCAGAAATAATGCCAGCAATAATGCAGCAAATTATCATGGGCGGATAAAATCCATAAATGCCTGTTACCGCACAAAAAATGAACAGTGCCCACGGTTTCTTAGTCTTAGCTGCTACAAGGAAATATGTAATAGCTGCCAATAATGACCACAATGGACTTACCACTAACATCGTGTCGGGAGAAAAAGATAGGAACGCACAAATGATATAGATAACAAGTGCGCACAAAGATAAAAGAGCTGTGACGATCAAATCCTTTACTTGAAATCCTTTTTTGTTTTCGGTTTGCATGAAATAAATCCTCCTTAAAATGATATTGGTTGGAACGATGTCCATATGATAACCGCAAAAAGAGCAAGCATACCTATCAACAAAATACTATCTCTTAAGCGGAAATCAACTAATATATAGTGAGTTTTTTCACAAGGATAGCTGATGCCTCGCGTTTCCGCTGATGCGGATAATTCTGTCGCCGTCATCAGAAGGCGCATAAGTATAGGGACTAAAAAGCCTTCGTATGTCTGCGCCGGATGACTTACTATTCTCCAAAAAGACAATCCCACGCCCCTCGTTTTCATCCCTTGTTTTATATAAAGCACATCTTGTTTCAAAGATGGAAGAAATCTCAATATGATAGCCACTGGTATCACAATTGCTTGAGGGATATGACTTGCCTGAAGCGCTGCTATCAATTCCGATATTTCCGTAGTCTGAAATAGAATATTCAAAGCAAGTGCAATAGTCAAAATTCTTAGTAAAAAGAATGTTATCACGGAAGATAAATGAATTGGAAGGACTTGCGCCAACATAAGCAGAACTATATAAACTATTGCAACTTTGATACTTGTTTTCCAAAGTCCACTTAGCAAAGCAAACAGGCAAACGACGCCAAAGAGTAACAAGCCTGTTAAGCCTCCACCCAAAGCAAACGCCAAAGCTGATGTCAATAGAATCAACAGAAGTTTTATGCGAGAATCGTAATATACTCCATGCTTTCTCAATTTATTCACCACCTTCCTCCACCATAAAATTCTTTACGATTTTGAAATTGTTTTGTTCCGTCATTTGTAAATCATCTTTAATAATCCCTTCCTTCAAAAGCAAAGCGCGCGAGGCGGTCAGGCTGATAAACTCCAGATCATGCGTAATAATAAAGACCAGCTTTCCAGCCTCACGCATATAATTAACAGCATTGGCAACAGCGCACATATTATCCCAGTCTAACCCGCTTGTTGGTTCATCCAAAACGATGATTGGTTTTTCCGAAAGCATTGCCGCTCCTATTGTCAGTCTCTGTTTTTGACCGCCTGATAAAGCATACGGATGGCAGTCTTTGAAGTTTTCCAGATGGAGCATTTTCAAAATTTGAGACACTTTTTCATCTATGCTTGGAATCCTTTTGTTTCCTAACCTCAATTCCTCCGTCACACTGTCTGTATAAAGCTGGTGATCTGCCTCCTGCATAACAAAGTACACATAGTCGGATAATTTTTGTTGCTTCACATTCTTTCCATCAATGTAAAACGCACCTTGGCGGCAGCGAATCAAGCCAGACAAGATTTTCCCCAATGTTGTTTTCCCGCAACCATTTTCTCCAATCAAGGCAATCGTTTCGCCTTTGTAGGCTTCTAATGAAATGTTGTGAAGAAGTTCCGGCATGGCTTTATGCGAAAAGCTCAAATTTCTAATTTGGAGAAATACTTCCGAGCGGCAAATAGATTCTTTCCTTTCTATTTGTATTAAATCCAAATTTAACGGGCGAAGCCTTCTGTTGTGCATTTGGACAGCAGATAATTCTGCCATTTCCTCACCTGTTAATTCTTCGCAGATTTGACCATCCTCCATAATTAAAAAGCGATCTGCGAGTCCGTATAAGTAAAACAATCTGTGTTCTGAAACAATAATCGTGTGTCCAGCGGCTTTCAAAGCAGAAAGAATCTCTCTTACCTGTAAGATTGTATGAATGTCTAAATTAGCCGAAGGCTCATCCAGAACATAAATTTGTGGATTAAGAGTAGTCGCTGCGAGAAAAGCAACTTTTTGCCTTTCTCCACTGGACAGGGCAAAAATATCTCTGTCTTTTAGGTTCTCCATATTCAGTGACTGAAAGGCGCTGTTAACACGTTTAACGATTTCTTTATGTGGAATTCCATAGTTTTCGCAGGCAAATGCAACTTCGCTGGAACTGTTTGTAGTAAAAAATTGACTGCGGGGATCTTGAAAAATTGAAGCAATCTCTTTGCCAGCCTCACCGGCGTCCGATTCTTTTATGGAACGTCCCAATACAATGACTTCGCCGGATAATCTGCCTTCAAAAAAGCGGGGAATCAAATTATTGATACACCTGGTTAATGTGGTCTTTCCACATCCGCTCTGCCCAGTAATAACAAGAAATTCTCCCGATTTTATGATAAGCTTTACATCCTTTAGACTTTCCTGAGACTGTCCTTCATACTGAAAAGAGGCATGTTCAAAAGATATAATTGGAAATTGTTTTTTCATGGCAACACACCTCATAGCTTCCAACTGATGGATTTCTCCCTGCACTTCAAAAAAGTACGATAAATCCCTTCTTTTTCTGCTAATTCCTTATGGGTTCCCTTTTGAACAATATGGCCTTGATCAATGACAATAATTTGATCTGCCGTCCGAACAGTAGACAACCTGTGAGCGATAGAAATTAGTGTTTTATTTTTCGTCAATTCAAAAATTGCGTCCAAAAGAGCTTTTTCATTTTCCGGGTCTACGCTGGATGTCGCTTCATCCAAAATAACGATGGGCGCGTCTTTCAATATCGCCCTTGCTATTGAAATTCTCTGTTTTTCTCCCCCAGACAAAGTGGAACCTGCTTCTCCTATCATTGTTTCATAGCCTTGTGGGAGCGCCTCTATAAAATCATGGCAGCGGGCCCTTTTAGCGGCCTCTACCACCTCCGCATGGGTCGCGTTAGGTTTTCCGAATTTGATGTTATTTTCAATCGTATCATTAAACAGATACACCTTTTGGAATACCATACTTACATATGATAAAAGGCTATCACAAGTAAATTCTTTTACATCGTGTCCTCCAATTTTAACACTTCCAGAATTTACGTCCCAAAATCTTGCAATCATATTACACAAAGTTGTTTTCCCTGAACCTGACGGCCCAACGATAGCACAAGTAGAGTTCTGTGGGATTTTCAAGGTGATTCCATCTAAAACCGGACGGCTGTCATAAGCGAAAATAACATCTTTCAGTTCAATCTCATATGATTTCAGGACAATATCCTTTCCGTCTCCATCTAAAACCGGTATATCTGAGATGAAATCCAGCCGATCCAACTGCGTAGCGAGCATTTTACTCAAAAAGGCCCCGTCATTCATCAATTCCAATTCCATGAACATTAAAAATGCACAGATGATAAATAAAAGGCAATAGGGCAATGTGATAACTCCCCACAAATAGAGCAAAGCTGACAATAAAAATAACAGGCAACTTGTAATCTTAAATACGGCTTCATACAGCTTCATAATTCCGGCAGTAGAAATTGTAACCGCTATATCGCTGCGACACTTATTTTCAAAGGCTTGATCCACTTTTCCTTTTCCTTCTTTGCCTTTTCCGAATATGCGCAGAACAGAAATGCCTTTTATGTATTCTAATGCACTTCCCACCAACAATTCCTGAGCATTTTGCATATCTTCCGTATGCGCGCCGGCCCGCTTTTTTATCTGGCCCAGTACAAGAATTCCCGCTAAAATTCCTGTTAAAGCCAAAAACCCAATCTGCCAGCAAAATATACCCAACATTAGCGTCATGGCAAGCGCCTGTACAAAACCTCCTACCAAAAATGTTAGTGCAAGCATACAATTCCCTTCCAGATCGGAAATTGTTGTTGTCAATACTGTTTGTACGGTGCCGAGATTATTTTCTGTAAAATAGCCCATTGGTGCCCTTTTGAGCTGATTTCCAATCTCAAGACGCTTTTCCCGGAAAATCTCATATCCAGACGCACTCATTAGCACATCGCTTAGGTACTGAAACAAAAAGCGGCCCAAAACACTAAGTGCAACAATTCCAAATGCCTGTAAAATGACAGTCTCTGTTAAGTGTTCGATATTCAACATTACCAATAGCACAGCAAAAAATACAAAGGCGGCGCAGCAGGATTTCAGAGCATTGAAGATCAGTCCGGCAATTACACGGGGACGATATTTCCCAGATAACCGTAAAATCCTTTTTATAATTGAAAACATATTAAAATGTCCCTCCTTCCACTTGATCAGCTGAACTCACATAATCACTCCATAATCTTTGATAAAGTGGGCATTCTGATAAAAGCTCTTCCTGCCTGCCGCAGCCAACAATCTTTCCATTTTCCACCACAAGGATTTGATCAGCCTTCTGGATGGTCGCAAGACGATGAGCTACTACGATGAGGGTTTTTCCTTTTACAAGTTTACTGATAGCGTTTTGAATGAGATACTCATTTTCTGGATCAGCATAGGCCGTGGCCTCATCAAGAATAATTACTCTTGCATTTTTTAGAATTGCCCTTGCGATAGTAATTCGCTGACGTTCTCCGCCAGAAAGTTTTCCTCCTGCGTCTCCGGCATTTGTATCATATCCGTTTTCCAACTTTACAATAAACTCATGACAGCAGGCAGCTTTTGCAGCAGCTACCACCTCATCGTCTGTCGCATCCGGTTTTCCGAGCCGGATGTTTTCACGGATACTTTCATCGAACAGAAAATTGTCCTGTGCAACATAACTGACTTCACCCATCAACTGTGCGAAAGGAATCTCTTTAATATTCTTTCCGCCAAAAATAACTTTTCCTTTTGTGGCGTCCCAAAAACCAGCCATGAGTTTTGCAATCGTTGATTTTCCGGAACCGGAAGGGCCGACAATTGCTGAAACAGTACCTGGTTTGATTTCAAAGGATACATTCTTCAGAACTTCCGTCTCGTTATAAGCGAAAGAAACATTTTCAAAGCGATAGGCTGTTTCATCCAGTGCAACATTTTTTTCTGGACGTTTCAGTTCCGGTTTTTCAATAAAATCCCGTATTTGATCGAGGCAGGCTTTCACCATATTAAATTGTTCAGAATATTTTCCTACTCGCATAAGCGGGGCAATAAATCCAATAGGAAGGATAATGCAAGTGATAAAATCTGATAATGGTAATGTTCCAGTCATATAAAGCCATGCGCCAATCGGAAGCGTTCCCAACAATGTTGTCGGCATTACAGCCTGAATGACTGCTGACCAAAGCCAACTCTGCTTCCACCATGCCAGAGTACTGTCATGGAAGAAGTTAATTGCACCTGTAAATTTACTATAAGAAGCACTTCCTTGATTAAATGCCTTAATAACCTCTATACCATTTACATACTCAACCAGCGTACTGTTCATCGCATTTTGTGATTTCATATAAGTGGTACTTTTATTCACATAATCGTTCATCATTCCAATGTAACCCAAAAGTCCGAGGGGAATTGTAATCAATGCAGCTAATCCCATGCGCCAGTCAAGAATAAATACCAGTAGTATACAGCATAGGGGAGCCACTACATTAGAGGTTATTTCAGGCATAAAATGAGCCATCGAATCCTCTAATTTTGAAACTGTATCTGCCATCAAATTTTTGAAATTTCCGGTCGGCGTATCCAACATGACGCCCATTGGAACCCGAAGCATTTTATCTGCGATTTTGCTACGGATATTTTTCAATATTTTATATGTAGCCTTATGCGACATAAAAGAGGATTGATATGTAAGCCACAGTTTTAATATTTGCCCGCCCAAAGCGACTGCAAACAAGATACATACATTTTGAATAGTAGCTGTTTTGTTAAATAGTTCCGCGACTAATAATGACACTGTAATAAAGGGGGCCATCCCGAATAGTTCGCCCAGCGTTGCAAGAAAGGTTGAAAGATATAGTTGCTTTTTATTATTTCCTGCATAACTCAACAATTGCTGAATTGCTCCAGGTTTCGTTTTTTTCTTCATGAAAAATCCTCCTTAAATAGGTTAACGAAAACTAACTATTTGGCAAAAAATAAATGGCAAAAGCCACTTATTTTAGTGGAAGCCCTAATACACCATACCAGCCATAGTGCTGGAATTTTATGATATTTTTTACATAATCCTCCGCCTTTTTATAAGGAACATCGTGCAAAACACACTCACATAGTGCAGTAATATATCCATGCGTCAAAATGTGTATTTCTATATCGTTTGGCAGACATTTCGCATATCCCGCTTCATATGCCGCCTTTACAAATAGGGCATTCTGTTTCGTATATTGAATTGTAATTTCTTCTATAAAGTTTTCGACGCGAGAACCTTTGCTGCATTTCAGCAAGAGTTGAAATTCCTCCAAATGCTCGTACATATAGTTGACATATGTCATTGCCTGAACATATGACGCTTCAACAGAATCCCTTTCAATAGCTTCTCTAATTCCAACTTTATCGTAAGGTTCTGCATTATCCAGAAAATCTAATGTATAATGGTAAACATCTTCGATTAAGGCAAAAAACAACGCTTCTTTATCCTTAAAATGTCGATATATTGCACCTGTTGTAACCTTTGCAGCGGTAACAATATCTTTAAGCTGCGTTGCCTGAAAGCCTTTTTTTAGGAATTCCACTTTCGCACATTCCATAATTCGCTCTCTTGTCAAGTCGGAACAGTAACTCAAAATATTTTCTCCCTTCTCTGATAATCGCTTTATTTAAGATAATCTAATTATCAAACCAAAATCAGAATAGCATATTTTTGTCTTGCTGTCAAGGGGACGATGCTTTTGTTATTATCATTATGTACCCAGCCGCCTGTGCGGCTGGGCTTCTTCTTTTTTGGAGCTGTTAACAGGCAGGTGTGCCATACCCGTAAATCTCATAGTATCCCACGGGATAGCTGTTCTGTCGCACGGAGTCGCCAGAGTTGCCCTCCACGGTGTAGACGCGGCCATTCTCCACCTTCTCCACAATCCCCACATGGTCGGAAGAACCGTCTTGGCCTCCATCATCCCAGTCAAAAAAGATGATGTCGCCGGGGCGCGGCTCATAGCTGTTATCCTGCCACAGCCCACGCTCCTGGAACCAGGGAACACCCTGGGACGCGCAGGCCGCAAACTTCGGGATCACGCCGGCTTCGATATAACCGCACTCATTGGCGCACCAGCTTACAAAGCAGGCGCACCATTCCACACGACTGCCAAAGCCGTACCAGCTCCAGTACGGTTCGCCGCCAACATTGCCCACCTGGGAGAGCGCCACCGTGACGATTTCGCCATCCCCTCCGGTAATGCCGTAAAGCACCTGGGACCAAAGGGAATTGTTCTCATCGGCTAAAAGTTCCGCCATCTGTTCCCGCTGGTCCTCGTTAAAGCCGAACTGGTTGGCCATTTCCTCCGCAGTCTTGTGGCTGACAGTGATATACAGATAGGTTTGCGTGACCGTGGTTTCCGTTTCCACGATATTGCCGTTGCCGTCATCGGATGTTTCAATCACTGTTTCCGTCTGGGTGGACGTGCTGGACGAGATCTCATTCATCTGCCAGAAGATGTCCTTTAACAGCTCTAGCTTCTCATCATCCATGGTGGCCACTTCCTGGGCGTTGTCCGAATCGGTGGTGGTTTTGACGGCGT
>ENA-OPNR01000433-OPNR01000433.1-human-gut-metagenome-genome-assembly--contig:-NODE-433-length-19380-cov-4.765640_pt1 | contig 19380 bp, 19 predicted proteins | sample MGYA00241543_ERZ501783 | MGnify/ENA primary metagenome ERZ501783 (study PRJEB25962, sample SAMEA2042557) | human gut metagenome | biome: human gut; feature: human-associated habitat; material: faeces... | reverse complement strand
TCCTGCCGTCCGTTTCATGATCCAGCCAAAATGACGGAACTGGAAAAATCCAGAACGAACGGTAAAGTACAGACCGGTCAGAATCATCAGCGCGATCAGCGGCACGCCCCAAAGGACACCGTCCAGCCAGTTAAGAAATGCTATCATGTCAAAATCCTCCCTTTTTTCTTTTCCGGCAACAGTTTTCTTCAGACGTATCCTGTAACACCTGTTTCGTCTTTCGTTCTCCAACCAAACAGATTTCCACCCTCGGAACCTTTTGTCACGGTTCCAACTGCAGTACAATAAAAAGAGCAGCGGTCTTCACCACTGCTCCATAAATCTACGTTCATGAAGCAATAGCTCCTCCACCAGTACGGTGAGAGTGCACAGCCTGTTCGACTGTACCCCAACGCAGACAGTTTTTCGGGAACTGCCCCGTTTCGGCGAATGCTCCTTTCCCTGCCCGTCCCAGACCCCGTTGTCTCAGGACAGCTACTCTTAGCCTTCGCGCCTCTATTGCCGAATATGTATATTGACAGGTATTATCATATGTTTCTTTTCGCCACTTGTCAATCGTTTTTTCGACATTATTTTACAAAAATTTTATATTTTCGAAATTTGTCCTGATTTATTTGAGATTCTCCCCGTCGATTTTTTCGTCCCGGTAAAAATACTCGCGGTCGTGTTCGCCGATTGTGACGCCTGGAACGATGGTGACTTCTGGCTCTTTGGCCAGATCTTCCACATTCGGGTTGTAAATGATTCCTTTTACCATTCATTCTCTGTCTGTCATACCGTCCTCCTGTCTGCTGTAGGATCTAAATAAGTATCCCTTCCAGATGATCCATCTCATGCTGGCAGATCTGGGCTGGCCAGCCGGTGAATTTTTGGCGTTGTTTTTTCCAGTTCCAGTCGTAGTATTCGATTTCGATGTTCTGGTACCGCTTTGTTTTCCGCACGCCTGGCAGGGAGAGGCAACCTTCTTCTGTTTCGTAGGGGCCGCTTTTGCGGACGATCACCGGGTTGAACATGATGATGTCGCGGAATCCGGCGTTTACGATGATGATGCGTTTTTTCACGCCGATCATATTTGCCGCCATGCCGACACAACGTTCGGAATTTGCAATCAATGTTTCGAGCAGGTCTTCGCCGGTCTGCCTGTCATTTTCTGTCGCAGGGGCGGACTTCTGCGACAGCAGGAAAATATCTCTGTTAATTTCTTTTATCATAATACATCTGCCTTTTTCTTTTTATTTTAGCATATTTCAAGCTGTTTTGGCAAGTGGGGAAAATGACGTTTGCACAAAATGTAACCTGTTTGTGCTGAATACGATATTGCTTATTGTGCGTTTATGTATTATAATAACCTCAGACAGATAATCCGCATAAGCGGATTATCCCGTGCATAAGCACGGTAGGCGGTTACCCGCCTGCCTGAGAACATTTTATCATCAAATTGATGAAAATAATCTGACGAAAGGAAAAAACAGCTATGCCTAATCCATATTTACCTTTATGGGAATATATTCCTGACGGAGAGCCGAGAGTTTTCGGTGACCGTGTATATATTTACGGTTCGCACGACAAAGCAGGCTCAGATGATTTCTGCGACTATGTTTTAAAGTGCTGGAGCGCACCTGTGAACGATCTTAACAACTGGGTGTGTCACGGTGTTACGTTCCGTGTAAAGCCGGACGGTGATTTTCCGTCCGATACCGACTGGACGCCCGATAAAAATCAGATCTTATTTGCACCCGATGTCGTTTGCAGAAACGGAAAGTACTATCTGTATGCATATATTGTCAATGCGACAGGCTGCGTTGCGGTGAGCGACAGACCCGAAGGACCGTTCACACTGCTTTCAAAATACAAGTACACTATATCCGATGAGATATGCTGTAACGGCTGGTTCATCGATCCGGGCGTGCTTGTTGACGATGACGGAAGAACTTATATTTACTGTGGCTATGAGCGTTCTTTTATGGCTGAGGTCGATACGGATACGATGTACACGATAAAGGATAACAGCTGTATCGAGCATATCATACCGATAACCACAGATAATGACGGAGGCTTTGACACGGAAGAAACACTTTTCTTTGAGGCGTGTTCTCCACGCAAGGTCGGTGATACATATTATCTTATCTATTCTCCCAAACGTGGCCCACGTCTTGCTTATGCTACTTCAGACAAGCCTACGGGGCCGTTTAAGTACAGAGGATATATCGTAGATAACGGTGTTGATTATCCGGGAGGTAACGATCACGGCTCGATAGCTCAGATAAACGGTCAGTGGTATATATTCTATCACCGTATGACCAACGGTACGGTAATGTCAAGACGTGCCTGCGTTGAGAAGATCGAGATACTTCCTGATGGCACTATACCGCCTGTTGAAATGACTTCGCTCGGCTTTGAGGACAGCCTTGATCCTTACAGAATAACGGAGGCTGAGATTGCCTGTGTGCTTAAAGGCGGAGCGTTTGTAACGGAACATAACAAGTTCGAAAGAGTGGTAACGGGTATAAAGGACGGTGCTGTAATAGGCTATAAATACTACGATTTCGGGCTTGACAACGGCAACGGCAGAATGTACTTCAGTGCCGATATAACTGGACTTGGCGCTGATTGCAACGTGCATATACGCATCGACAGCGAGGACGGCGAGGAGATAGGTTCGTTCAAGGTAGGACACGGAAACGGTGTTTACAAGACAGAAGTAAAGCCGGTCAGCGACAGACACGCAGTGTTCCTTACGGTTGACACGGATTATACAGGCTGGACGGCTGCCTATTTCAAGGAAAGACCGCTGTTTGAGCTGAAGAGGTTTGTATTCACAAAGTAATTTTCGGTTGTTACGAGGTGAAAATATGAAGATAGGTTCTATCGGATATAATCATGTTCATGATATGAAATATGAAAATTTCATTATGGACAGACCTAAAGGACCCGGTGCGGTTTTACTGCTGCTTATAAAGACACCTGCGGTTTTTAAGGTAGGCGGGGTGCAGTATCAGGTCAAAGAAAACTCGTTTATACTGATGTCAGCGGATACTCCTTGCTACTATACGGCGCAGGAAAATGTGTATACAGATGACTGGGTGTATTTCGAGAATGACGACTGGGATAAGGAATATGTCGAAAAGCTGGGGATACCGATGGATATACCTGTATATCTGGGAGATATGGACGAACTTTCTCACCTTGTACACATACTTGTCTACGAGCATTATTCGGGTGCGGTGAACAGCGAGGAGATCGAGAAAAAGTATATAGATGTACTTTTTCTTATGCTGAGCAGAACGCTGAAGTCCCGTAACTGTATGTCGTCAAAACAGCTGAGCGAAAGACATTATCGCTTTACGCAAATACGAACCCTGATATTCACTATGCCCGACCACGTGGGTAATGTAGACGACCTTGCGGCACAGGCGGGTATGAGCCGTTCCGGCTTTCAGCATCTTTATAAAAAGCTGTTCGGAACAACGGTAATAAAGGATATAATCGAGGGCAGGACGAAACGTGCGAAACGCCTGCTTTCCTCTACAAGACTTACTATAAAAGAGATAAGCACACGCTGTGGTTATACGAATGAATACAGCTTTATGCGGCAGTTCAAGGAACAGGTCGGAAAGACACCGACAGAGTACCGCAGCAGTATATAAGGAGAATGTTTATGAAGAAGATATTATCTGCCATACTGGCATTATGTATGATAGTTTCGATTACTGCTTGTTCATCGGAAAATGAATCGTCCGTAAAGGGCAGTGAGAACAAGGTAATGCGTGACATAACAACGCAGGAGCTTATCGAGGATATGGGAATCGGTATAAATCTCGGAAATACCTTTGAATCCTGCGGAAACTGGATAAACAAGTCGTCTGTTACAAATTATGAAACAGCGTGGGGAAGTCCTGTTATTACCGAGCAAATGATAAAGGGCTACAAGGACTGCGGTTTTGGCGTTATGCGTCTGCCTGTTGCGTGGAGCAATATGATGGACAAGGAAACGTATACCATAAGTCCCGACTATGTGGCAAGAGTAAAGGAAGTGCTGAACTGGGCGCTTGACAGCGATTTATATGTAATTCTCAACATTCATTACGATAACGGCTGGTTTTCGGACTTTGCCGATGATAAAAAGAGAGATGAATGTTTTAAAAAATATGAAGCTATATGGAAACAGCTTTGCGAGGAATTCGGCGATTACGGCGACCATCTGATGTTTGAATCGCTCAATGAAGAAGGCGGTTGGGAGGAACTGTGGAACAGATACAGTAATGAGGGTGACAAGGAAAAGTCATATTCGATACTGAATGAAATCAATCAGAAGTTTGTTGATATAGTAAGGGCTTCAGGCAAAAATAACGGTAAGCGCCATCTGCTTATCGCAGGATACAATACCGATATTGACCTTACCTGTGACAAGCTTTACAAGATGCCTGCCGATCCGGAAAACCGCTGTGCAGTATCGGTACACTATTATACACCTGTGACCTTTGCCATACTTGAAAAGGACGCAAGCTGGGGCAAGGCACAGACAACGTGGGGCAGTGAAGCCGACAAAAAGCTGCTCACAAAGTATATGGATATGATGAAAACTACCTTTGTAGACAAGGGTATCCCCGTTATTATAGGTGAATATGGCTGTACAACAAAGAACAAGCAGGCAAAAGACATTAATCTATATCTTTCAAGCGTCTGCAAGGAGGCATATTCGAGAGGTATGCTCCCTGTGCTGTGGGATGTAACCGATGTATTCTATGACCGCACGACCTGTACGTTCAAGGATAAGGATTTACTGGACGGACTTATGGCAGCAAAGGAAACCGAAAGAAACGTATAACAAAGTAATTCCTCTTTATAAAATGACTCCCGGAGTGAAATACTCCGGGAGCCTTTTTATATGGTTGTTTACGCCTTCAGTTCAAATGACTTGCAGTCTGTGCAAGCCTTCTGAGTGGGGTCTGCCTCGTGTGTGCCGATCTGGATATGATCGAGTGAGCAGTAATCCGCACAGCAGCAGTGATGCTTACAGTTTGTTATAGAACAAGCTATACACTTGTTTGCGTGTTCTGTTCCCATTTTTCGTACTTCCTTTCAGAAATAAATATGAGTAAAGTTGTCTTTACGCACATTATTATAACCGGAAAGACGAAAAATATAACAGAATTATCAGTCCAATATTATGCTTAAAATATCGGAAAATTCAGGTACGATATAATCCGCTTTATATTCTTTAAGCTCGTCCTCAGAGCCGAAGCCGCATAGCACACCGACAGATTTTATACCGCACTGTTTTGCACCGATTATATCAAATTTCCTGTCGCCTATCATAATGGCGGATGAACGGTTTTCTATATGCTGATTTTCAAGCACATAGTTTATTATGCTTGCCTTGTCCTCAAACGAGAAGTCAAGTGACGCACCGCATATAAAAGTAAAATATTTTGCCAGATCGAAATGCTCAAGCACTATTTTAGCAAGCTTAAGCGGCTTTGAGGTGGCAAGGTATATCTTTTTTCCGTTGTCATAAAGTGTTTTCAGCGTTTCTGGAACACCTGCTATGACCTTGTTTTCGTATACTCCGACAGTGTGATAGCGCTCACGGTATTTCAGTACCGCCTCTTTCGCCTTTTCTTCAGGGAAATCATAGAAGATATGGAACGATTCCCAAAGCGGAGGGCCGATAAATCTTTTCAGATTTTCTTCGTTGTTTTCTTCAATGCCGTAATAGTGAAGGGCATACTGCACGCATTTTGCTATACCCTCGTATGAATCTGTCAAAGTTCCGTCAAGGTCGAATAAAATATGCTCAAATGACATTTTTCCTGTCCTGCTCTATAAGTATTTTTACTGCGTTCACTGCCGTTCTTATCGCTCTGTCGCTGTCCATACAGACAGTATCGGGAAGTCCTGCGTTGCTTCTTTCAACGTTCCAGAGGGCAGTGAATACAGCGCCTGCACGTTTTCTTCTTGCAAGGGCTACGGAGAATATTGCGGCGGATTCCATTTCGGAAGTAAGACAGCCGCATTTTACATAAGCCGACCAGCTATCCGAGAGCTTATCTCCTACAGGCATCTGTAATGGCTCTATCTCGCCGTAAAAGCTGTCCTTGCTGTGAACTACTCCGACGTGGCAACGCTTGCCGTCAACATCTTCCGATAATGCATCGCCTGCGGCTTTAAGCGCAGTGGTTACTTCAAAATCCGCTACCGCAGGGTAGTTTTCGGGAATATACTCGTGCGATGTTCCTTCGCTTCGTATTGACGCCTGCGCCACAACCAAGTCGCCGCCGGAAACGCTTATATCCATGCCGCCGCTTGTGCCTATCCTTATAAAAGTATCTGTGCCAGAGCGGATAAGCTCTTCAACGGCAATTGCGGCGGAAGGACCGCCGATACCCGTTGATACAACGCTTACCTTTTCGCCGAGGAGATAACCCGTATAGGTCGTATATTCACGGTTTGACGCAACAAATTCCGCATTATCGAGATATTTTGCTATAAGCGGAACTCTGCCGGGGTCGCCGGGAAGAATAGCGTATCTTCCGACATCGCCTTTTTTGATTTTAAGATGGAACTGTTCGTTTTCTGTAAGAAGTGCCATAATATCACCCTTTCGCAAAACGTTTATTTCTTTGCTTTAGCCCTTTTCTTAGCGGCTTTTTTTGAAACCACTTCGTCAGCCGGAGCGGTAGTGCCGCCCAGAACAGAGGGGGCTGCCTTGTTCTTTTCCTTTTCACGCTTTTCGATATTTCCGTGTATCTTATCCCAGTTGCCGAATATCGCAAGAAGTATGCCGAGTACCGTTATAATAAGGAGCGGCATATAAAGGTATCCGGGATCGCCAGGCAGCATTTCGTGCAGGATGAGTACGCATATCAATCCGACGAAGGTAAGAGCGCCGCAGATTAAGTATTTTTTCAGCATGGCAAAGAACACCGGCACTATATAGCATATAACGGTGAATGACATCCAGAATATCAATATGCCCATTATCGAGCTTACGTCGGTAGTCTCGGTAGTTATCAGCGAAATAAGTCCGAGAATATTCAGCACTACCGCTATTACTCCCGTTGCTAACATCATAAGTACCTTTAATACGATTACAAAAATCTTCATTTTATCCTTTTCCGTTTCAATTAATTTTTTAAATTTCTATAATTTAATGATAACACAAGAAACCGGAAAAATCAACATATTTATTGTGAGCATCCTGTGAAGAAAATTGCATTCGGTTTTGTTTTTTCCAACCCGTACAATTTATAAAATTAAAAAATACCTCTTATATAAAAATTGCACACGCAGATAATAATTCTGTGAGAAAAACGAAAGGAAAAGATTATCCGATGCCACAAAAGATAAAACTTATCAGCGGTATTTTTACTGCGGTTACGCTTTTTTCAAATATAATGTACGGCGGTGCGTGTGCAGAGAAATATATATCCGTAAATTCGCCGTGTTACCCGATGAAATGCAGTGCGGAATACGAAAGACCTGAGCTTTATGTCTGCGGAACGCCGTTTGGTATCAAGCTGTTGACAGACGGAGTTATAGTAACCGGATTTGCCAAGGTAGGCAACAGCACAGATGCTTTTGAATTATCTCCCGCCGGCAAAGCAGGAATAGAAAAGGGAGATATTATAACGAAAATAGACGGGGAGAAAATTACGTCCTCAGCAAATATGAGCGAACTTATATCCGTGTGCGGCGAATATGCAACGCTGACTTATATAAGAGATGGCTGTGAATATACAGCCGATGTTGAAATAAAGTGCGACAGCGACGGTGAAAAGAGAATAGGAGTGTGGGTGCGTGACAGCACGGCAGGAATTGGCACTATGACGTTTTATCAGCCGAAAACACTTGCGGGTGCGGGACTTGGACACGCTGTATGCGATGTCGACACGGGGGAGATTCTTCCGCTCGGAACAGGTCAGATAGTACCTGCGGTGATAACCGGCGTGAAAAGAGGGGAGCGTGACTGTCCGGGTGAGCTTTGCGGTACGCTGAAACCGTCGGACGTAAAGGGCAGAATAACCGATAACTGCGGATGCGGACTTTATGCCGTGCTTGAAGAAGCAGATATGCAGGGGCAGTTGATGCCGCTTGCATTCGCAAGTGAGGTACAGTGCGGACAGGCGTATATATTATCGACCGTTGACAGCGGCAAGCCCGAAATGTACAGCGTTGAAATAGAAAGCGTTGACAGAAATTCTGCGGACAACAAGAATATGGTAATAAAAGTAACAGATGAACGGCTGACAGAACTGACGGGCGGAATAGTGCAGGGAATGAGCGGAAGCCCGATAGTGCAGAACGGGCGGCTTGTCGGAGCGGTAACGCACGTTTTTATTAGCGACCCTGCTCACGGGTACGGGATATTTGCACAGAGTATGTACGAGCATTTGCTGTCACTCAGTGAAACTGAAGAACAGGCGGCGTAAATTTGTAAACGAATAACGCTTTTGCAAAGTCTTTATGAGGCTATGCGAAAGCGTTTCGCCGTTATCACAGCAAAAATCGTTTATCCGAAGAAACGTGATAGTTACAGACCTGCTTTTATTCACATAGAAAAGCTACAAATCGACGTACATATTGTGCAAAATCACGAAAACGGTTTTTTATTGCAGAAATTTGTCGAAAAATGTTGAAAACGGTCATTTCACGGATATATAATAAATAAGAAGAAGCAAATTTCTACATATTGGGTTAGGTAATCCGATAATTCGTTTTTATATTATCAATTCGGACTTCGATTCAAAAAAACTGAAAAAATTTGGTAAAATCGTCTTGAATTATTTTCCAGTTTGTGTTATATTATAGAAGCAATAAAACTATGGAGGTAAGAAAATGTCACAATCTATCAGAGTACTTATAGGGGATGATTCGTTAGAGCTTGGAATATCATGGGCCACCGCTTTCAAAGAGGCAGGGCTGTATGCAATAACCAGACCGAAGATGGGAAAGGTTCTTGTTGACTATGTGCTTACGGAGCGTCCTGCTGTGGTTATCCTTGACGCAAAAACACCCGGTCTTGATGTCTGCGATATAATCAGGACACTTAAAGGAAGCGGAGAATATGCTCCTGTTATATTCGTAACGGCGAACTATGATTCTGCAAAGGTCGAGTTTGAGGTGATGGACGCAGGAGCGGACTATTATATGATACGTCCGTTTGATCCGGAAACGCTTGTATCAAAGGTTTTGTCGGTATATAACGACAAGATAAACGGCAGACGCAATACCGCATCGGACGAATCCGATATGGAGTGCGTAGTGACGGAGATAATACATCAGATCGGCATACCTGCTCATATCAAAGGGTATCATTATCTCAGAACCGCAATCATGCTTTCGGTTGAGGATCCCGACATGATAAACTGTATCACAAAGCTGCTCTATCCGACCGTTGCCCGTATGTATGAAACAACGCCGTCAAGAGTTGAACGTGCAATACGTCACGCAATAGAAATTGCGTGGGACAGGGGAGATGTAGACACGCTCAACAGCTATTTCGGATACACTATTCATACATCGAGAGGAAAGCCGACAAACTCGGAATTTGTTGCTCTTATTGCCGATAAGTTGAGGCTGAAGTACAGATGCACGGCAATCTACGGCTCTAAAAGAATGAAAAATTCACCTGAGGATTCAGTGGTACGCATTTAAGCGTGTAATAGGATAAGGGTAAGTGAAAATCAGAACCCCCGTCTTGTGACGGGGGTTCATTTTTTAATATTTAATGCTATATATCATGCATTCAATTAATTCGACACAATTAGACAAACTAAATATTTAAAAAGCAATTAATTATATTGACTTTGCACAAAAATAGTAGTATAATGTCAATTAATACAACATATTTGGAGAATATGAAATGAAAACATCAGAACTGTTAGCTGCAAAAAGCAGCTTTGAAGACAATACAAAATGGTTGCCTTTCAATGTTCACGCAAATGATACAGCCGGGATAATAAAGCGCCTTTTCAATAAATGGATCGCCCAGAACGTCAGAAGGCGCTTGTGTGCTGCAATTGGCATCGAAAGTTCGGAGAATGCAGAAGAAATTGTGTGTAACTATTGTAAGTTTATTGCACTGGTGCATGACATAGGAAAATTAACTCCGGCGTTTCAACGAAAGCTGAAAGATAATATTCAGGGCCTTGCTGACAGACTGCTTGACGCCGGTATCGACCTTTCAGGTCTGACACAGATATCAGAGTCACCGCATAACATAGCGGGACAGTATATCCTGAAAAAAGAATTTGAGGTTGCACCGTCAACCGCAGTCATTGTTGGTGCGCATCACGGCGATTGCTCGGCGGATAGAGGGCAATGTTCATATGAGGCTAACTATTACGGACACGGCAATGTTAACGTAAACGAATGGATACAGATAAGAGCGGAATGGATGGAATACGCTCTCAGTGTAACCGGATTTGAAGATGTCAAAAATCTGCCAAATCCCGATGTTGCGGCGCAGATGTTGATTACCGGACTGCTCGTAATGAGTGACTGGATAGCGAGCAACACCGATTATTTTCCTTACATAGACATCGAAGAAAGGCTCAACGATGAGCAATGCGAGGAGCGTGTCAGAAGAGCGTGGAACAAGCTTTCGCTTACGGACAGCTGGTATGCCGATTTTATCTCTGATAGTGACAGCTTTTTTGAAGAACGTTTCGGTTTCAAACCGAATTCTGTACAGCGTGAATTTATGAATGTTGTGAGCCTTTGCAATAAACCCGGTATATACATACTTGAGGCACCTATGGGAATAGGTAAAACCGAGGCGGCACTTGCGGCAACGGAGATACTTGCATCACGTTTCGGCTACGGCGGAATGTTTTTCGGACTGCCGACGCAGGCAACTGCTAACGGAATATTTGACCGTATTCATTCCTGGGCGAGCGGCACTGATGATATACACTCGCTCAGACTTGCACATGGTATGACGGATATGAATGACGAATACTGTGAGATGTTCCACGGAAGAAGAAGCTGCATCTGACATTTCTGATGACGATAATGATAATATAATGGTTCATACCTGGTTTGAAGGAAGAAAACAGGCGCTGTTGTCCGAATTTGTTGTTGCTACCGTTGACCAGTTTCTTATGGCATCTTTAAAGCAGAAACATGTTATGCTAAGACACCTGGGACTTGCGGGTAAGGCTGTAATCATAGATGAATGTCACGCATATGACCGATATATGTACGTTTATCTGGAAAACTCCCTGCGCTGGATGGCGGCGTATAACGTACCTGTAATAATTCTTTCTGCAACATTGCCGCCGGATAAAAGAGCAGAACTGATAAGATGGTATACTGGCAGTAAGAACAGCTTTGACAACAGCAGTACGGCATATCCTATACTGACGTGGAGCGACGGTGCGGAGGTAAAGCAGAAGGCTATACCTGTTGATATTCCCGATAAGTCTATCACAGTAATCAGAAGAGAAGAAAATGACAGTAACAATATTGTAAACCTGCTTGAAGATAAACTGTCTGGCGGCGGTTGTGCGGCTGTTATTGTGAATAGTGTTGCTTATTCTCAGGAACTTGCCGACACAATAGCGGCGAATATGCCTGATTATCGTGTTATATGTTTCCATAGCAGACTTATATCGACTGACAGAGCGGTAATTGAGCGTGAGCTAACAGAACTTGTCGGCAAGAAGTCGACCTGTGAGAAGAGGGACAAGCTGATAGTAGTCGGCACACAGGTGCTTGAACAGTCGCTTGATATAGACTTTGACTATATGATAACCGAACTTTGCCCTATGGATCTGTTGTTACAACGTTCGGGCAGACTGCACAGACATAACCGCACACGTCCGGATAAATTATCCGAACCGGAGCTGTGTGTGTTGATCCCGGAAGATTTCAGCAAGAGTGTTTACTCCGGTTGGATACTGAAGCAAACTGAAAAATATCTGCCGGATAAACTTGTTATACCGGGATGTATTCCTGAGCTTGTCGGCGCCGTTTATTCCGAACCCGACAATGATGAACAACAGACCGCAGAGTATAGAAAATATAGTGATGAACAAAAAGAGAAAAAGCAAAGAGCCAGGAAATATTGCATACCGTCGCAAAAAATTAATCGCAGTGATTCAACGCTTAGCGATATGATCAACAGGCGTGAGCTGAACAACGATTCTGACGGTGAGGCGGCGGTGCGTGACGGACAGGAAACCATAGAAGCGCTTGTGCTTGTGAAAACATCCGATACGGAGTATTCGCTGTTTTCACGGGACGCGGTGTTTGATATTACTTCTGTACCCGATAATGTACAGGCAAAGCTGATAGCAAAGCAAAGACTGAGGTTGCCGGCATTTTTCAGTAAGTCTTATAATTTTGGTAAAACGATTGAGATACTGGCAAACGCAATGCCTCAGGCGTGGAGAAATGCAAAATGGCTCAAAGGTGAGATATTACTTTTGCTTGACGGAAATAACAAGATAAATCTGCTCGGCAGAACGTATAAATACAGCACCGAAAGAGGTTTTGAAGAAATAAAGGAGGAAGAAAGCTGATATGGACAGAGAGTTCAATCTGATCGACGAACCGTGGATATGTGTCCGTGACAACGGGTGCGAGGTGAATGAGATAAGCATAAGGCAGGTCTTTGAACACGCACAGGATTACACGGAGCTTGCAGGAGAAACAAAAACGCAGGATATGGCTGTGCTGAGATTTCTGCTTGCGATGATTTACACAGTATTCTCAAGGTACGACAAAAACGGTGATGAGGTTGATCCTGAGGATGATATTAATTATCTTACGGATAACTGGATTGAGGTATTTCGGAGCGGCAAATTTCCGATGAAGCCGTTTGAGAAGTATTTTGAAAAATGGTATGACCGTTTCTGGCTGTTTGATGAGGAGTATCCGTTTTATCAGTCCAATAAGGTGAATGGTAAATGTAAAAAAGTTGTAAGCTCAGCTAAAATGATTGGTTCACTGTTTGAAAGCGAAAACAAGCCCAGGCTTTTTTCAGACAGGAACAATGACGGCAGACTGCTTTCATATTCGGAAGCAACCCGCTGGTTGTTGCATATTATCTGCTTTGACGACACAGCGGCTAAAAATCCAACTCCTAAGAAACCGTGGGTTAGTATGCTTGGTCTGATAGCGGTCAGAGGAAACAACCTGTTTGAAACGCTTATGCTGAATTACAACGCAGAATGCGATTCTGAATATGACGTGTATGTAAGCACTCCGTCATGGGAAAAGGATAACAACAAAGCTGAGTTCAATACTCTGATACCTGTTCCCGATAATCAGGCGGCATTGCTTTCATTGATGTCCAGATATGTTTATCTTTGCAGAGAAAACGGAAAGGTTAACGGTTATTATCTTGCAGGCGGAGATTATTTTGAAGAGGATGAAGTTTTCAGTGAACAGATGACGCTCTGGAAATCAGATAAGAAAAAAAGAAGCGGTAGCATAAAATATCAGCCTAAACGTCATGAACCTTCTACAAGTGCCTGGCAGGAATTCGGAAGTATCGCAGCGCTTGAAGGTGATGAAAATTCAAGCACTGCAAGAAAACCGGGCGTTATAGCTCATATTGAATCGTACATAGACAGGGGCTATCTGGATAATTGCTTTTTACTTAATGTAACAACGGCGTCTGTAATTCATGTTTTCGGCGATATGAGTTTTAAAATTGTTGATTCTATCAGTGATGAACTATCATTTCATTCAGATCTGCTGATGGAAGTCGGAGAAGTGTGGCGTTATCGTATAGGAAACGAGATAGGCAAATGTAAAAGTGCGGCTAATGCGGTAAATAAACTCAGTATCAATTTGCAGAAATCTGCAGGAGCAAGCGGTGACAAGCTCTCCGGAGAAGATTCAAAGACGCAGTTCTACAGTATGATAGACAAGCCTTTCAGAGATTGGCTGTCACTGCTTGATACAAACTATGATATAGATGAATATACCGAAAAAATTGAAGATACTGTAAGGAAAATCGCAACAGTATTCGGAAATGACTGTGTTCATCAGATGAGCGCAAATACGATTTTCGGACGATATGATAAGGACGGCAAGGATAAAAACCTTGTGACTTCGGCTGAGGCTCTTAACATTTTTTATGATGAAATATACAGAATTTTTAAAAAGAAGGTGATAACAAATGAGTAAGAGTGACATGGTTTATCGTTATACCGCATCAAAAATCGAGTATCTGCACAGCATTGCAGATACTGGAAGAGGCAAGATGTACCTTGCCGAGCTGAGACACGGTATCGGTAAAAAGCCGGGAGAGCTCCCGTCGCTTTGGGGACTGATACTGGACGACATGAATGAAGAACTTAAAGGTTCAAGATGTGTGTCAAATGCAGAATGGGCAGTTTATACGGCTCTGACGTTGTATGCTTTGCACCAGCAGGGTAACGACAGTTTTATGCACAAAAATGGCAATACGCTCGGAAGGGCGGCTTATAACATTGCAAACAGCAGTGACGATGTAGAACGTGTTGTAAAGAGGCTTAACCTTGTTGTAACATCAACGACAAAAGAAGAGCTTGCTTACCAGCTCAAAAGCATAGTTCAACTGCTCAAAAGCAAGAGCATACCGCTTGATTACGCAAAGCTTGCCGAAGAGCTCTACAGACTCAACTACCCTGAGCAGGCGGCAGATATAAAACTGTCGTGGGGAAGAGATTTCTATTCCGAAAAGAATAAAAAAGATGATAATTCAAAAGGAGAGTAAAGAAAATGAGTAATGAAAGATTATATGTTGATTTCCATGTAGTACAGACAGTTCCGCCCTCATGCGTAAACCGTGATGATACCGGCAGACCTAAAACAGCCTTTTACGGCGGTGCAAACAGAGCAAGAGTGTCAAGCCAGTCGTGGAAGCACGCAATGCGTCTTATGTTCAAAGAGATTTTTGAAAGCGAGGAGCTAGGCTACAGAACAAAGCACGTTTTTGACCTTATTGCAAGTGAAATTAAGAAGCTTGACAGTAGTTTAGATGATGAAACGGCTGTCGAGAAAGCCAAAAATGCCTTTGAATTAACAAAGAAAAAAACCAAAGATAAGAATAAGAAAAAAGACACCAAAAAGAAAGCGGACGCCGACAACAAAACAGATGTTATGTTTTTCATAGGTCCAGTAGAGGCAAATAAACTTGCTCAGCTTGCTGTAAGCGGTGAAACAGATGACAAGCTTTATAAGCAGGCACTTAAAGAAACGCCTTCTGTTGATATTGCTTTATTCGGAAGAATGGTAGCCGACAATGCTGATCTGAATGTTGATGCGGCATCGCAGGTTGCTCACAGCATTTCAACTCACGCCGTACAGAATGAGTATGATTACTTTACGGCAGTAGACGACTGCTCACCTAAGGATAGCGTTGGTGCAGGACATATCGATACTGCCGAATTCAACTCTTCAACGCTTTACAGGTATGCGACCGTAAATGTTGCACAGCTTAAGAAATCTTTCAGTGTTTCTGTAGCAGAAATCATAAGAGGATTTGCCGAGGCATTTATCTGCTCTATGCCTACCGGTAAACAGAACTCATACGCAAACAGAACATATCCCGATATGGTTTATGTGACGATCAGAAAGGATCAGCCCGTAAATCTTGTCGGTGCATTTGAAAAGCCGGTTATCAGCAATAACGGCTATGTTGAAGAGTCTGTGAAGAAATTGCAGGAATATGCGGGCAAGGTATATGACAACTTCAGCGGAAAGCCTGTAAAGAGCTTTATGATAGGCGCGGACGCTATATCCGATGCCGAAAGGGTAAATCTTGACGAGCTGCTCGAAAAGCTGTATAACTACATAAAAGATGAGGTGGTATAATGCCTGTACTCCTGCTCAGACTTGCCGCTCCGTTGCAGTCATGGGGCGTTGAGTCAAAATTTGATACGCGCCGCACGCTCGGATATCCGACCAAGAGCGGCGTAATCGGACTTGTGGCATCGGCTATGGGCAGAGAGAGGACAGAACCTCTTGACGACCTTAATGAGCTTGAAATCGGTATCAGAGTAGAGAACAAGGGTCGGCAGATAAGGGATTACCATACTGCCGACGGTGAAAAGGACAAGAAGTATATCACACACCGTTTTTACCTTTCCGATGCGACTTTCCTTGTTGGGCTCGAACATAAAGATGCAGGGTTTATAGAAAAAATCGAAGACGCTCTGAAACATCCTGCGTTTCCGCTATTTTTAGGCAGGCGCTCATGCCCGCCTACACCTCCGCTTGTATGGGGATTGCGTGACGGAAATCTTCTTGATGTGCTTAAATCAGAAAGTCCGTTGCTTGACAAACAGCAGAGAAAAAACGCCGACACAAGGCTCAGAATTATTACAGAAAGCGAAGACGGTCCTGCAATAATCAAGGATGTTCCTGTTTCATTTGATCCGACATTCAGACGTTTCGGACTGCGGAAAATAAAGGACTGCTATGTGGTGATCAATAAGTCGGACAGCGCAGAGGATATGGTTTCTGCAGAGCACGACCCTATGACTGAATTGAGGTGAAACAATGTACTTATCAAGAGTTTATCTGGATCTGTCAAACCGCAATACATTGAAGGCGGTCAATTCACGCAGTGTTCTGCACGGAGCTGTAGAAGCGGCGCTTACGGATGATCGTTCAAGAAAGCTCTGGCGCATCGACAGTCTTGGAGGAGAGCTTTATCTGATGATTCTCAGCAATCAGAAGCCCGACTTATCTGTTATAGCATCGCAGTTCGGTGATACCGGCAGAGCAGGAGAAACAAGAGAATATGACGGTCTGCTTGGCAGAATAAAAAAGGGTGATATATGGCAGTTCCGCCTTACCGCAAATCCGGTGAAAACGGATAATGTAAAACAGGGACAGGGTAAGAAAAGGGCAGTCACTATTGTTGACTTTCAAAAGCAGTGGCTGATGGACAGAGCAGAGAAGAACGGGTTCTGCCTTAGCGAAGATTCATTTGATGTGGTTCAGAACAAGTGGTGCAGATTTTTCAAAAAGGACAACAGAGTAGTAACTCTTCTGTCGGTGACGTTTGAAGGACTGCTTGAAGTGACGGATGAAGAACTGTTCAAAAATATGCTCGTAAACGGATTAGGCAGAGGAAAAGCGTACGGTATGGGACTTATGACCGTAATGCGTCCGGGAAATAATACAAATGGCTGAAATACCCGGAATGATAAAACCCGATATCGTAGAACTGCCGCAGATTGCCGACAGAATTACATTTCTGTATCTGGAACATTGTAAAATAAACAGAAAAGACAGTGCAATCACCGTTATTGACGAGAACGGCGTTACGCATATACCATCGGGTACAATCTCTGTACTTATGTTAGGTCCCGGAACTGATGTTTCACACAGGGCTATGGAACTTATCGGCGACAGCGGAATAAGCATATGCTGGGTTGGTGAGCAGGGTGTCAGATATTATGCCGGCGGCAGACCGCTGACGCACAGTTCGAGGCTTATTGTAAAACAAGCGGAAATGGTCACAAACCAGCGCAAGCATCTTGATGTTGTCAGAAAGATGTATATGATGCGTTTTCCCGATGAGGATGTTTCGGGGCTTACTCTGCAACAGCTTAGAGGTCGTGAGGGCAGCCGAATAAGAAAAGTGTACAGACAGCAGTCTGAAAAATGGAATGTCGAATGGAACGGTCGTGTATACAATCACGAAGATTTCCAGTCGTCCGATCCTGTCAATCAGGCTCTGTCGGCGGCACATGCCTGCCTTTACGGGCTTGCTCACGCTGTTATATGTTCTATGGGGTGTTCGCCTGCACTGGGGTTTGTGCATATCGGTCACGAATGTTCGTTTGTATATGATATAGCCGATCTTTATAAAGCTGAGGTCACGATACCAATATCTTTTGAAGCGGCTGCATCGGTAAATGATGATATATCAAGATTTGTACGGCATAGGGTCCGTGACGAAATGGTGAAAGCTCATATACTTGAACGAATGGTACACGATATAAAATATCTGCTGATGCCTGAAGTAAATCCGGATGACGAAAAAGTCATGTATCTGTGGAATGATAAAAACGAACCTCTCGATTACGGTAAACAATACAGGTGACGATATGATGGTAGTAATTACACTGAGTTGTTGTCCGCCTAAACTACGCGGAGATCTTTCCAGGTGGATGCAGGAAATAGATACAGGCGTGTATGTCGGAAATCTGAACGCAAGAGTTCGTGATAACGTATGGGACAGAGTGTGCTCAAATATCGGAAACGGTCACGCCTCAATGTCATACAGCTCAAATAACGAGCAGAAACTGGAATTCCGTATTCACAATACACAATGGGAACCGGTAGATTATGATGGCATAAAGCTTATAAAAAGACGTGTGACAAAAAGTGACGATGAAAACGTTATTCGTCCGAAGGCTATGACAAATCACATAAATCGTTTATCGGAGAAAAAACAGAAATCATCCGGTGTATCGGATACATATACGGTAATCGATATTGAAACAACGGGACTTAATCCTGATGATGAAATAATAGAACTCGGTGCAGTAACGGTTGAAAACGGATCAGTAGCAGAAACATATTCTGTGCTTGTCAAAACAGATAAAAAAATACCGAAGGCAATTATCAGGCTTACAGGTATAACGGAGGAATTACTGGCAAATGAGGGAGCAGAAAAAAGTAAAGCGCTTGGTGAGTTTGCAATGCGATGTAGCGGAAAACCTCTGGTCGGGCATAATATCGGTTTTGACTTGAATTTTATTAAATCTGCGTGTGCTGAAAACAAAATTGATTTTGTTCCGTCAAAAATTATTGATACAGTTAAAATATCAAGAAAACTACTTGATATTAATTCATATTCGTTAGCAGCTATTGCGGATTATTTCGATTTGCATTATAATAAAGATAGGATTCATAGGGCGCTTGACGATTGTCTGCTTACACAAAGGATCTATGAAAAGTTAAAGGAAATCTAAGCGGTTGATTTTGCAAAACCGCTATTTTCCTTGATTTCTTTAGTCTTGTCCCCACACGCGTGGGGATGATCCTAACGGTTGCTTAAATAATCTATGCGGGGGCATCTTGTCCCCACACGCGTGGGGATGATCCTTTTTAACGTGCGCAAGGTCAATAAAAATATCCCTTGTCCCCACACGCGTGGGGATGATCCTAGTATCAGAGATATTCTCGACGAGCGAAATCGCTTGTCCCCACACGCGTGGGGATGATCCCACAATGTCAACAAAAAGTCAATACTAAATTTACTTGTCCCCACACGCGTGGGGATGATCCCAACGATAAATGACACTGTACAATCGGCGGTTCCTTGTCCCCACACGCGTGGGGATGATCCCTCTCTTTCTCCCGCCCCTCTCAGCTGGGCGGGCTTGTCCCCACACGCGTGGGGATGATTCCAGGAAGCGGTTT
>ENA-OPNR01000424-OPNR01000424.1-human-gut-metagenome-genome-assembly--contig:-NODE-424-length-19506-cov-2.414169_pt1 | contig 19506 bp, 9 predicted proteins | sample MGYA00241543_ERZ501783 | MGnify/ENA primary metagenome ERZ501783 (study PRJEB25962, sample SAMEA2042557) | human gut metagenome | biome: human gut; feature: human-associated habitat; material: faeces... | reverse complement strand
TGACCTTATCGTCAAGTTTTTCCATAGGTACTTTGCCATTACGAACAAAATACAGGAGAGAATCAGCCATATAATATTCATTATATGGTTTTAATGTTCCCATTTCTATATCAAGTCCGTTCATTGCAGCCTCATACGCATTCTTTGTTCCGCTCCAGTCCGAGATGACTGCTCCGTCAAATTTCCACTCCCCTTTAAGAATATCATTGATGAGATAGTTATTGTGGCAGCAGTATTGTCCTCTGAATTTATTATATGCCCCCATTACAGACCATGCACCAGCCTCTGTTACAGCAGCTTTAAAGGCAGGAAGATAAATCTCTCGCAGTGCCCTTTCAGACACCTCTACATTAACGGTATCTCTCTGATACTCCTGATTATTAAGTGCAAAGTGCTTCACACATACAGCAATACCGTTATCTTGAATGGCTTTGATATACGGAACAGCAATTTTCGAAACTAAAAAAGGATCTTCACCCATATACTCGAAGTTTCTTCCGTTAAGAGGTGTCCTTGCGATATTTACTCCCGGAGCAAGCTGAACGTCTTTCTCCCGATAGTTCGCCTCTTCACTGAGAGCTTGACCGTATTGAGACGCAAGTTCCATATTCCAGCTGGATGCAAGAACCGTAAGAGCCGGAAATGCCGTACAGGAATCATTGGTAGTTTCCGCTTTTGTCCAACTGTTGTAAAGGACTTCGCTTCTTACACCGAACGGTCCGTCATTCATCCACAACTCAGGAATGCCGAGTCGTTGCACTCCGGGAGAACTGAATTTGGACTGAGCATGACATAATGCCACCTTTTCTTCCAGCGTAAGACGTGGAATAATATCTTCTACTCTCTCGTCTATCGTTTTGGATTCATCAAGATAAACGGGCAATTGTCTGTTAGTTCCTGTTTTGGATCCTGATGTACACGCGGATATCAAAATAAGGACAGACAATACAGTCATCGTAATTCTACTCATAACTAATTTAATTTTAAATTTCATTTACAATATTCAACCACCGGAAGCGTCGTCATTCTTATCCTTGTACATCCGGACGGTACCATTTCTATCTCTTCACATTCTGACGAAACCTGAATTTTCTCTTCAGGTAGCCCAGGGGTCGTATCACCCAAAAGTCGCCATTCAGGAATTTCAAATGCAGTTACTTTAAGCTTGACAGGTGTTGAATCTGGTGTCCACGGGAATCCTTTCTTCCCTGTGTTCACCACTGTTATTTCAGGGTTTTCAGGCAGACCGAAATTCCACTTAGAAGCAGGGGTCACGTTATATGCAGGAAAAGCTACAGATGTTTTGAACTGGTCCTTTATGATCTCAACATTCTCATCAATATCTACAGAATACAGCAATGGCCCCATATATACATTAATTCCGGCATCAGTTCTTTTCTCTGCCCTCGGCTTCATATCGATGTCCAACTCTACGACATCCCCATCCTTAAATCGTCTTTCTATCGTACTGAACCCTCCTGCATGATATTCTTTCGGCTGTTCTGCATTGACTGTCAACTTTGCATTCTCTACCCATGATGGAATCCTCATGGTAAACGGTATTCTGACAGGAGCACCATCGAGAGCAAACCTGAATGTTATTTTCCCGGAGAAAGGATAAGAAGTATCTTCCGTTATACATACTTTTGTGCCATTAATTTCTGTCCTATATTCCGACGGACCGTACAAAGCGGCAACTATCTCATGCTCGTCACCATTCATCCACATCCTTGAAATATAATTCGGAAACATCCTGTGGACATTGCCGGAACAACATTCAACATCAAAACCCGGTCTGTAAGCCTGACGTGACAAGCCCTCTTCACCATACGGAGCCATGGAACTTTTTTCAGTTGCCAATAACTGATTCGGAGATGAGAAGTACTGCAAAGCCTTGAAATCTTTATTAATAGCTCCCAAGGCTGCATTATACACAGCTGATTCCATCTTATCCGCCCACTTAACATCTCCGGTTGCCATCAGCATGTAACCGTAACTCCATATAAAGTCACTGATATCACAGGTCTCATGCAGCGCTTCCGCATGCTTAGGAAACAAGCTTTCATATGAAGCCGGTATCCCATCTGGAAGTTCGTTTTCCCGTTCCACGGAAGAATAGAAACCAAGCGCGGCATCGAGATATTCCTGCCTACCGGTATAAAGATACAGAATCAACGGCTGTTTGGAAACTTCAGCAGCCGTCACACCATGTACGTCAATCGGCTTTGAAGAGACCATATCCTCATGGATGAACACTTCATTGTCTTTTGTTCCCCCGTTCATACTGAACAGATCCCAAATATGCCCGGCTTTCTGCAAGATTTCCTTGTCGCCCGTATATGAATACATTTTGCACATACTTTCTATGATACAAGTCTGCCTGTTGGTCAAAGTATCATTCAAGGCAGAAAAATGTTTTTTCAGCAGAACCGGAATCCTGTCGTCTTCGGTATAGTCGTAATATGCAAGCAACGTCCGTGCGAATACAGAAAATGCCCACTGGTTCTCACCAAGGGTTTCCGGACCTAGCATTCCGTTCGCCCGGGGATGGGATAAGACATATCCGACATTGTCGGAACCGAGCTGCATAAGTACGCTGTCTCTCAGGAATATTCCACACCTATACAGACCGTCAATCATATATCCCGACTGTTCATAAGGCCACCAACCTTTCGCTATCGGATTCCCTCCCTCCGGGATTATTCCATTCCACAGACATGTGTTATAAGGATAACCAGACTCCTTGCGATTAAGCCCGAGGCCGTCTCTCTGTCTCTGTAATATTTCTCTTAACCACGAAGACGGCCTTATATTTTCTATATTCGCTTCCTTATATACTCCATAATATTCAGGAGTGTCAGTCACATCAGCACATGAGCCAACCCCCAAGACAAGACCGACCGCAATAAACAATCTAATCAACTTCTTTTTCATGATTATCGGTTTTCAATATTTTATTTTTTCTCATCCATTCTACCAGTTCGACAGTCCAGTCATGTCCATAACCATCGACAGTAATTTCAAAAGCTCCGTGTCCCCCATCATCGACAGTCTTCCAATCCAATGGAACTCCGGCCTCCAAGAGTTTTTCCCTGACACTAAGTGCAAAACCGTAACCGCTGTCATTAGTCGCATGACGCATAAAAAAAGGAGGAATCTGAACGGCCATTTCTGTTTCCCGTAATACCAACTCGTTAATGGAATCACATAGTCAGGGCGCGAAAAGGCGTCTGGGCAATCGGCTGAAGCCAGCCTCAATACAATCAGCGCACCTGCCGACTGTCCTGCTACTCCGATTGCATTTTCATCTATATTCCACTCGGAGGCTTTCTCTCTGACTGTCCTTACGGCTTGTCTTGCATCTTCCAAAGCCACGTCAAGTCCACGTTTCACCCTGTATTTTACACCGATTACCGCTACTCCATATGGCCTCAACAGCTCTGCCGCCTCACGCGCATTTCTGATAAAGCCGGTATAACTCAATCCTCCTCCCGGGAAAAAGATTACCACCGGAGACTTCTCTGACTGACGGGGAAGGAAAACTTCCAATTCCGGTTCGGAAATCCTGTCGATACGCGCTATTGAATTGATATATTCCGGCCCGGAATATTCATAATCGGGAATTTCGCCCTGCCATACAGGCAGCCTTTCAATACCTCTATTTCCTTCTGCCATACCGGTCCACCATTGAGACACGGCATCTGCGATATATGATATACACCGCTTCCAGTCATAACTTTTCTGATTGGCACAAAAGCCCTCATAATCAGCAAAATCACAATTACAGGAAACAATTTGAGCCGTATCGGATGTCATCCATAATATGTCGGTATTTCGCCTAGCAGCCATCAAGCAGATTTTACAGAAAGTATTCTCATTAGTATTCAAATCTCTGCATTGTATGACAAATACTCTATATCTTCCTGTCTTTTCCGTAGATATGATCTCCGCGGCTTCCTTTATTCCCCTTACACAGCGGTATGTTACTTCCGGGCTGTCTGTCAAATCCAGTATTTTCAGCCCAGAAGCAATTTGGTTTTCAATATAGGTGGCACTTTCTTCAGGGAAATCCACTCCAAGAAACAGCACGGACGGAACATCCGGGAGTTTTCCGGCACTAGGCCACACCGGACAGAAAGTCATCGCAAACAAAATAACAAAGAAAAAAAGCTTCATCTCAAAATGGAATCAATAATTCGGAACACTCTATTTAATCTTCAATTTAAAACCCCAAACCAAATCGCAAGGAGGATTCTTTCTGACAGACTCCGGTATGATTATTTCTATTCCGTCTCCAGTTTTTTTCCATTTGAGGGGACGATTATGCCCCATCAGAAATACCGATTTGGCAGAAACCGGAACGAATGATCTGATTTTCACCACAGACGGCATATATTCATCCTTGGCATTCAAGTAAAAGGCATATACGTTGTTATCTTTTGAAGTAAACGCTATTCTGTCCTCTTTGTAAGGAGCAATTGCTTTCGTTCCATGGATACCCTCTGAGTTAACCTGCATCCAGTCACCGATTTCCTTAAGTCGCTGATATGCCTCCGGAGCAAGTTCTCCGTCAGGACCCGGTCCGACATTCAGTAGAAAGTTTCCTCCACGTGAAACTATCTGTACAAGGGTAGTCAGAATGTCATGCGTGGATTTGTAACTATCATCTGGTTTGTATGACCATTGAGTAGCCATAGTCATACAAGCCTCCCAAGGATAGTCCAAGGCACGATCCGGTATTTTCTGTTCCGGAGTCCTGTAATTTTCATAGATGGTATTCGTATGTCTTGCCACCATCATGATTCCAGGCTGATTGGTTCTTACCGTCTTTGCGAATCTTTCCCACTGCGGATGCCTGTCAGGAGAAGCATCGCACAAGTCGAACCACAGCATGCCGAGGTTACCGTACTTTCCTCCGGTCAGTTCATTCAACTGATTGTTGATAAAGTCATTTAAGCGCTGCCATTTTTCCGGGAACATTTCAGGAGGATAATTTATATTCCTGTCTTTGGGAGGGAAATAATCCCACCAATAGTCATTATTGTTCCAATCTGCTATGGAATAATAAGCACCTGCCATCATACCTTTGCCACGAAATGCATCGAAAATTCTCTTTGCAATGTCAGCATTCGCATCTGTGTGGAACGGACATTCGACATCGGTTATTTTATAGTCGCTGTACTGAGTATCGTACATATTGAATCCGTCATGATGCTTAGTTGTGAAGACCACATATTTCATTCCAGCATACTCCGCCGCTCCAGCCCATTTTTCAGGATTGAATTTTACAGGATTGAATGTCTTTTTCAAATCTTCATACTTCCGGACATAGTCAAAATAGTTCATTCCTTCCGGCCTCACCATACAGAATTTATATGCTTCCGGACAAATGGACCAGGACTCTACTATACCCCATTGGCTGTATGTTCCCCAATGGAAAAACATACCGAATTTCATATCCTGCCACTTTTCTATATTTTCCCTTACAATGCTTTCCTCCGGATAGATATAAGGAGGTTTACTGTCAGTATTCTTTTTGTCCACCATCGGATCCTGTGCAAATACTGCAATTCCTCCGATAAACATGGCCAAAAGCGATGCTATTACTTTTTTCTTCATTTTCCTCATTTTATTTAGAATCAATACTTCTTGCTTCGTAAATCTGGCGGGCTATAGTTTCCCCGATAAGATTATATGCGTATTGGCTGTAATGGATGTCATCCGTCATCATATTCATCTGTGGAAAAAGCCAAGGATCCGCAGCTACAAGATGAACTCCATGCATTTTTTCAGACAGTCTGCGTTGTGCCGCACGAACCTGATGATAGCCCTCTTGCGGACGGTCGACATATTGTCCTGTGAGGACTATATAGAAAGGAAGGTCGGCATCATGAAGATGCTTTCTGAACCGGAGTATAAGATTGCGAAGCGCCGCCTCATAATCCTCACCGTCCATTTTCCCATCATTGATAGCATTTGCGTCACGTTCTCCTTGAAGCCAGATCACCCCACTGAATTTCAATCCTGTAACGGCAATCGCAGAATTACATTTAGCCATCGCTGCATCGAACAAAGGCAAGACACCCTTTTCCGCCCAAGTACCGTAGATTGTCTCTCCTGTAGTGGAGCATGCACTTCCTCCCCTCGCCGCAGATACCACTACAACCGAATCACCTGTCATTTTATTAAGGTTCCACGCGAACGAAGGACTGATGCTGCCGCTGTTCGCCTTGCCGAAATACTTGCCGTTCTCACCTACTGGGTCCTGCAGTATTTTCAACGAATCTCCGGATTGTACATAGTCGAAACACTCTTTGCTATAGTATTTCATCGAAGTTCTTCTATCACCCATTCCGGAAGCATTACTCTGTCCAGCTATGAGCCACATACTCTTTTGGGCAACTCCCGAAACGGACAGCCCCGCTAAAATCAACAATATAAAAAATCGTTCCATAAAATCGTTTATAGTGAAATTTCAATGACATTCATACCCCATGGAGCAAAATCAAGTTTGATCTGCCCTTTCTTTCCCGCCGATCTAATAATTTTACCCTGAAGAGCCTTAGCAGAACGGAAACCTGTCTTATTCGCAACTAACTGCGACAAATCCAGAGTTACAGTGCATGACTGACTGTCATTAGACTGACACATTGCAATCAAGTATAACTTCGTGCCGTTCTCTGACAAAGCGGTAAGGAATTCAATCTCCGGATTATCGCAACCGACCATATCCGGTCTGAACAGAAGATCCGCTTTCTTACCGTAAATATTACCGGGTGCAAATCCATATGTGACATGTGGGCCAACCTTAGGAGTCATGTAGCCATATGGAAACGAAATATTACTGTCCGAACGCAAACCAGCCTCCGCAATCAGATAATCCACAATCCAGCCAATCTGCCAGTACGCATGCCACGGGAACATTGTGGAATATTTTTTCAACTCATTCATTCCGTGCCAGTAATAGACTGCGCATCCGCTTTTCTGATCGACAAAAGCATTTCTTCCGATTGACGCAGCTCTTGCCATAGTAAGGAAAACCGGTTCCTCCGTCCATTCATACATTTTCACGAACAAACCTGCATAACTTGATATCAAAATCGGTCCGTTTACTGCCGTACCTCGTATATGCTCCACACCAAGACCAGTCTGATTCAGCTCCCAATCTTTATATGCTTGCTCGCCGATGTATTTCGTTTCATCAGTCATTACCGGATTGGTGAATATAGACGTCGCGTAAATCATGGCGGCATCTATAGACGCCTGTTTATATGCCTTGTTACCTGTTATTTCATACAAGTCCATATAGGCACGAGATGTCTGTGCCGTACAGAAATCCCAGATATTGCGTCCATCACCGCATACTCCGAGATAATATCCTTTATCCACTCCGTTTTCCTGCTGCCAGTCTGCACCTTTGCAGGCTGCGTCAAAGTATTTCTTGTCTTTCAAGTGCTTATATGCGATGTACAATCCATACCAGGTTGGTCTGTAATCCTTAAGATCCGGGAAAGACGGTTTCATAGAAAATCTGTCATAGCCGACCTCAAAACTTCCATCATCTTTCTGCCATGCAAGCAATCTGTCACCTGCCATCCTCAACCTTTCAAGCAATTCCTTGTCATCAGGATTGAATAGAAGCATATTTCCGAAATCGACCATAGTATAATAGGTCGTATGTAAAGGTTCTATCCAATTGCCCCTTTCCGACTCCACACCGTCTATATCCGCATATTCTCCGAGAGCGGCACCGCAGAAATATCCCGGTTCTGTCTGCTGCTGAATCATTTTATAATTCCTCACATAGTGAAGACGGCTGCTCATTACGGAATCCTGCCCGTTTCGTGCAATCATAAACATGGTACCAGCGTCAGCAATCTTAGAGCCATTAGCACCTATTGTCTCACCTCTGCTCTGCCATGTTTTCCAGCTCGACTCTTTATCTTTACGCAGGAATTTCTGAAGCCGGCTCACGCGCTCGGACAAAGACACCTTGTTGGTAAGCAAATCCAAGGATGATGGTAAGGCGAAAACATCGTTCACTGCATGCTGGAATACATCGAACCAGCCCGAGTTCTTCAAGGTATAACGGAATCCAAATACCACTTCATCTCCGGCTTTGTGCTTAGCTCCCACCTGTCCGAGTACCGGATGATAAACCACGGGAGTAAGTTCATTATGCCTGTTCGCTAAACTCAATCCCAAGGAATTAGGACTCTTATCCGGAGCTTTGCCGGCTATCGGGTCGGTTTCCGTCCCCGGATCTGGAATAACAGCTAAGGTATAGCCATCCTTCGACGAATACAGCGGACACAGAGTCATCGTATTACGTTCTTGGGCAAGCATCGGAACACAAGGAATGCCCATGCTGTAAGTTTTTGCCATATTCAGATTATACTGGATTTCATTGCCATACCAATTACCCGGAATCATCGCCCATGATATATTGTTCTCTTCGAAGACGGTAATCGTAGGGGTGGCGATGGATACGGAACCGTTCGTCGACAGTCTGACCTTCATATCGACCTTTATATCAGACGGAAATAATGGATCTACCTTCCATATTGCTTCAACGTCTCCGAAACGGAGACTGTGAGAAAATTTCAGAGTACCATCGGGAAGCATTTCTGCTTTTGACGGATAGAACGTAAAATCCTTTCCCTCAAGATCCTGATCGACCAAATCCTTTGCCGGATTACGATCTATATACAAAACCGTGTAATATCCCTTGGGGGCAGGAATCTGCTTCCCGTCGATTTTAATACACGAGATATGCCAGCCATCCTCCTCCTGTTGCCATTCAAAATCAATACTGCCCGTATTAAGATTCAGTTTGGGCTGAGCGGACATCAAGACACTCACACAAGCAATGAGTAACGTAGAAAACAAATATTTCATAAATGTATTTTTCAGAAAATTATTTTTCAACTATTTCTATTTCTATATTTTGCACAGATTCTTCAGTTCCAAAAGCGGTAGCATTACGCGACACTACGGTCACCGTAAACTTACCCGGTTTGTAATATGTGTAATCATAGAACCCCGGAACAACCTCGCTGTATGACTTAATAAGCGTACCATAATCAGGAATCACCTGGCTCGGATCGACAGGAGAAGTAATTACCCAGCTTTCAAAATCCTCCTTACCGTCAGGCATGCCTGCACAAGTAAGCGATGTTCCAAGTGTCCACTGATAAGCGGGGAAAATAGCACCGGTCTGATCTTCCTGCAGTTTATTCGTAGTTGTACCACATTTTGCAAAAGAAGCATTTGTCCATATCGTATAAGGAAGAGCATCCGTTTCAACTGTATTATTAAGATTGAATGAAGAGATTGTATATCCTTCCTGTTTCTGTCCCTTTTTCGCAGTATAACGGAAAGCAAGATAGATATCCCGTCCGTTCCATTCTGACAAATCTATTGCTCCGGAATTAACATTAACACCTTTTTTAGTCCCCTCAACAGGCCATTTCGCTTTTTCAGAAATATCCAGCCAAGTGGCACGTTTTATTCCCTCCATGGTGATGTCACCGTCAAAGTCAGTAGAAAGAAGAAGCTTGATTTCGGCATACTCCTCCAAGTTATCTCCATCTTTTTTACAATTGAAAGACAGGACTGGAGAACCATTCTCCCTTCCGCGATTTCTATAGATATAACGCGACCCTTTTATAGTTCCTCCCATCGTTCCGCCATTATAATTATCAACTCCGGTAAAAATCGTCACGAAATCAGCTTCTCCTGAGAAGTGGAAGCGAACATTCTCTCCAACTTCGTATACATTCTTTTCAAGCCTAGTCACAACAGTTGATTCGGTCACGGTGTCAACTTGGCAGGACACAACGACTAAAGCGGCGACTAAAGCGGGAAACAGGTTTCTAATTATATTTCTTTTCATTGTCTCATACTTTTAATAATGTTAAATATACAATTACCAGCCTTCATTCTGTTTCAATTCAGGATTAAGCATTATTTCTCCGGAAGGGATCGGAAGGTAATAATGAACATCGGACACATTGTTGCCAGGAGTCATGATATAATCAAGTTGCGCTCCATTGACTCCTTTTGCATTCCTGCCATCATCCCTCGTAGCCTGAAGCACCTCCACAAGATTGTGCCAACGTTTGAGGTCTAAACGTCTCCAGCCTTCAAAGCATAGCTCCCTTGCTCTTTCATCCATAATAGTCTGAAGGAATGCCTCCTTTGAGTCTGTAGCTTCAGCAGGCAATTCATAAGACGGACTCTCATCCTTCATCACTGCGATTGCCGTAGCACCGCTACCCTTAGGACCTTTCCCGCCCTCGAGTGACCTGATCACCACCTTCGGAGTTTCACTGTAGGCATGTCCCCTGTCGAGCAATACTATTGACTCAATAGGTCTGGTGGCTTTAGTGTCCGGTTTCCCGTCAGAACCAAGAATCTCAGGCAACTTGGCAGTAGCAATTGTAAGAGGACCTTTAACGTCTCCGACACGATATGCCTTGGGAGATTTGTTCTCTTCCGTTGTGCATGTGACAGATGCAGTATTGTCGGTAACATCTACAATTTCCACACAAACTTCATCAATGGTATAATTTTCTCCCGGATTGGTAAGTTCAATATGATCAATAAACTTGCGACCGTCCATCTGTCCGTATGCCCTTTTTCTCACTGCGTTGACATAGCCTATAGCCTCAGGTGTCGAACCATTATTTATCTGACACAATGCTTCGGCTGCCATAAGCAATACATCGGAATAGCGTACTATACAGAGGTTGGTTCCTGTATTACTCTGATATGCAGGCCAAATCTTTGCATACTGACGGTTGAACTTGTTGACCTGACGATCATAAACCAATCTGTCATTATCAGGATCCTTATGCGAGCCGAAATAAGTAAGAACAAGACGATCGGCACCATCAAGCTTCGTAGGGGCATTGGTAAACGGAGCGATAGCCCAGTTACGTCTTTCATCATAAGAGCCTAACAATGCCTCAGTATCCTGCTCATAATATGAAAACATTCTTTTGGTGATCTTCATTGTATTATTAACCATAAAGGACACATTTGCTACAGCTTTGCTGCAATTGGTACCAAGCGAGGTCGACAATGAAGGAAAATATTCTTTCAGTCCGTCAGACGTACTTTTACAATACGCTTCTATCTCCCATAGATTTTCACGTATATCATACTTGTCCTGAATAAGCGGAATGAATGCTTCTGCAAAATTAGGAATCAAGCTGTGAGCAGGATCGTCGATGACCATCTTTGCCCATTTGTATGCATCTTTGTACCTTTCAGTGTTGTAGCAAGGGAATCCGGCATTGAAAAGGCAGACCCTTGCCAGCACTCCCCTGACAGCAGACTTATTGATTCTTCCTCCAAAGTTAAATTTGGTAATCGGAAAGACCTTACTCTCTGCCTCTTCCATCTCGCGAATTACAAAATCGTATATATCAGCCTCCTCTGCCTGCTTTGCAGAAGTACTATTAACATCCGAAGATGCCTCCGTTACAAGAGGAACCCTTCCATAATTTTGTACAAGATTGAAATAACAGAATGCCCTTATAAATTGCACTTCACCTTCCATGGCGAGCTTTGTTTCTGTTGTCATCTTGGCATCAGGAAGATAATGAAGGAACTGACAGCAACGCTGAATCGCCGCATAAAGATTCTTGTACATAGTAGCATTAGGAGCATATCCGGAAGTATAGCTATACACCTTAGGACCTGTTCCGGCTGCTGCATTATACATTTCATCCGTCACATTCCAGATGACGAACTGAGAGTTCATGCTTCCATCAAAAAGTCCTCCTCCCGGTACGCTAAGAGCGTCATAACAACCCACTAAAACCTTTGCGCATGCCGCACTATCTTTGAAAAATGTATTCGGAGTGTCCGAATCTATCGGATGCAAATCCAAATTAGACAAACAGCCTGTAAGAGGAAAAAATGCAATTCCGAACAATATACTTTTAATAACCTTATTCATATCCATATAAATTATTATATCACATTAAAACGAAATTTGTGCACCAAATATGAATGTACGTGGTACAGGGTATGCCGAATAGTCATAACCTGGAGTTCTTGCATTCGACATCGTGCTGACGGTAGGGTCCTGTCCCGAATATCCCGTCACCGTAAACAAATTCTGGGCAGAGAAATAAATCCTCATGTTGCTAACAAAAAACCTCTGGCTCACCTGAACAGGCAGAGTATATCCTATATTCAAATTTTTCAGTCTCAAATATGAGCCGTCCTCTACATAACGGTCACTGCCCCAAGCCGTATTGTTTGCAGATCTTGCACGCGGAAGTTTTCCGTTAGGATTGTCCACGGTCCATCTGTCGGCATACGAAGCAAACTGATTGGAACTCAATGATCTGCCTTCTTCTAAATAATAACGGTTCATATTAAGGATATCATTGCCGTAGCTGAATGTAAAGAACAATGACATATCAAAATTATAGAATCTGAAAGTATTTGTTATACCGCCCGTAAAATCAGGATTCGGATTACCTATAATCGTCAAGTCTTCTTGAGTAATCTGAAGATCGCCATTCAAATCCTTGAATTTCTGATATCCGGGAAAGACTCCCTTTCTGTTTGCATGAGTTGACTGTGAAACTACATCATCTCTCAATATCCAGCTGCCATCGCTTCCCTTACGGAAATCTTCATATTGATAAAGACCGTCTGTAAGGGCTCCGTACATCATACCGATAGGCTGGCCCACCTTCGCAATATACAATGCAGCCCCATTCGGAATCTTCAGATTATCAGCAGGAAGCACACTCTGGTTGTTGGCAAGTGCAAGCACTTTGTTCCTGTTGAATGAAATATTGAAATCGGTAGTCCAGTTAAAATGCCTTCTCTTCATATTAACAGTGTTTAGAGACAGTTCGAAACCTTTGTTCTCCACCCGGCCTATATTTCTATATGCTGAACCATAACCGATATGGGCAGGCAAAGTGGCATTGATCAGAAGATCTTTAGTATCTTTCTTATAATACTCGGCGGTCAAGTATATTCTATTGTCGAAGAAGCCCAAATCCATTCTAGCATTAAAGGTATATGTAGTCTCCCATTTCAATTTAGAATTACCTATCGATGAGACAATCGCTCCCGTTGTAGGATATTCATCATTGAATGAATAGTCATAATATGTCCCTCCGGAAGAAAATCCCATCTGCGGAAGATAAGCGTATTCTCCGATACCATTATTACCGGTAGACCCATAGCTCAAGTTAAGCGACCCTTCGCTAAACCATGATCCGATATTGTTCTTGACAAAATTCTCATCTGAGAATCTCCACCGAACGGCTCCTGAATAGAACTTGCCCCACCTATTGTCACGTGCAAATTTTGAAGAACCGTCCGCACGCATCGTAAACGTCAGATAGTATTTTCTGTCATAGTTGTAATTCGACCTAAAAATAAAAGATTGTATTGCCCATTCTGTCAACTTCTTGGACATGATTTTCTGAGACAGCCCTTCATCAAGTGCCTCTATTCCTCTCCATTCTGATGTAATAGGAATCTGTGTAGCTTTTGCTTCGAAGATATCCGAAACATTTTTCTGCTGAGTACAACCGACAGTTACGGCAAGGTCATGAATATTATCGAACTTTTTGTTGAAGTTCAAAGTGTTCTCATTCAAGACATTGTTAGTTCTTGTTACTCTTCTCGAACCGTTAATTCCGTCATTTCTTCCTGGAAGTGTACTTCCGGCTTCTGTCTTGGAATTATTGAATATATCAGTCTGGGATTCAGTACTCGTATAAGAAATCGAAGTAGTAAATTTCAGACATTTGAGAATATTCCAATTGAACATGGCACTGGTTCTTAACTGTCTTGTGATATATTTCTGATCAGTATTTTGCGTCTGGAGCAATGGGTTGAACATCGGCACTCCACTTTCCGGCCTTTCAGGATCTTCAAGTTCATGGGTCAAGTCCACACCGTTTGTGGAAATAGGTCTGTATGACCACACTTTATACATATAAGCAGAAGATCCCTGTCCATAGTTAACTTGCATACCAGTTCTTTCCTTCTCCGCATAATTCGCTCTCATGACAAGCTGCATACGATTGCCTATCTTCTGGGTGATGTTCATGCTGCCAACATAGTTCTTCATACCGGTATTGAGAATGATACCCTTCTGATTGGCATAATTGAATGAAGCCATATATGTGGTCTTCTCAGTACCGCCAGATGCGCTTACGCTGTATTCGTGCATCTGTCCGAGCTGACTGATCTCATCTTGCCAGTCAATAGGTCTCACATTCTTATAGTCATCGAGTGTCCATGGAGTTCCATCCGGATGAGGATCCCTACCATCGAGATACATAGAGCCATAAGCCGCATCAAGTTCATTCTGAAGTCTGACAAATTCATAAGGTGACATCATTTCATACCTATTATAGTCTTTCGACAAGCTATAACGGTACTCGAAATTAATTTTCGGAGCGCCCTTTGAACCGGAATCGGTAGTAATAACAATCACACCATTAGCACCGCGTGCACCATATATGGCTGTCGCCGATGCATCTTTAAGTATCTCGATACTTTTAATATTCTGAGTAGGAATTGACGAGTTATCGGGAGACTCTAGTGGAATACCGTCTACCACATAAAGAGGAGCATTGCTCTGGGTTACAGAATTGCTACCCCTAATCAGAATGTCCGGAAGACCTCCAGGCTGTCCATCCCCGACATTGACCTGTACACCGGCGACCTTGCCGGCAATAGCATTTTCAAACGTCACTGCCTGAAGCGCCTTCATATCCTCAACGTTGACAGAAACAACGGAACCGGTAAGATCCTTTCTTGCTACCGGACCTCCGTATGGAACCACCACCACTTCCTCGAGCATTTTCGCATCAGGTTCAAGAGAGATTCTCAATTTCTCTCCCCCTTTTGTAACCCGCACCTGATAATCTTTGTAACCAATGAAAGAGACAGTGACAGTCTGTCCGACAGGTACTCCTGTAAAAATGAAATTCCCATCTACATTTGTGGATACACCTTTGGTACTGCCTTTGATATAGACGTTAGCTCCTATGACAGGAGTTTCGGTTTCATCAACGACAGTTCCTTCAACGGTAACCATCTTAGTTTTTTCCTGTGATCGGACTGGCATGATGCCTGCAAATGAAACCAGCAGGCACATCAGAAAAAAAACAATTTGTTTTCCTGATCTTGATTGAATACGATTTAATGTTAACATACTTTGGCATTATAAAAATGATTAGAATTAATATATTGAGAAATGTTTCGATCTGGGCTATTATAATAGCTTTTAACGCAAGCAAATTTATATAAGTACAATCAATTTTAATAGCATAATGCCTCAAAAATCAACGGAAACGTTCCCGGGAACGTTTGGATTTTGCAGAATGTCTAAAAAGTTGTAAGTTTGCAGACAAACCTACAATCATTCATGTTATGGAAAAGCCAATTACAATAAAAGACATAGCAAAAAAACTCGGGTTATCCACCTCCACAGTTTCCAGAGCTTTATCGGACAGTTGGGAAATAAAGAAAGAAACCAAGGAGCTGGTTATCAAGACTGCTGCAGAACTGAACTATCATCCGAACACGCAGGCAAAAGGGTTGGTCACAAAGAAAAGTTATACTATCGGAATCGTTGTGCCTGAATTGGTCACATCTTTTTTTCCTATGATTATATCCGGAATACAAAAAATACTAATGCACGAGGGCTATCAGATCCTCATTACTCAATCCAACGAATCCGCTGAAACAGAGCGTACCAATCTGAGTCTTTTAGAACAACACATGGTAGACGGTATAATAATATCCACGACATCTGACAGTTTTGTCAACTCTGATATGTATCAAAGCCTACAGGATAATGGGATTCCACTTGTGTTTTTCAACAGGGTGCCTTCCAACATTGATACTACAAAAATTATTATTGACGATAAGAAAATGGCCTATTCGGCAGTGGCTCATCTTATAGGTGAGGGATACCGGAAAATATTTCATTTTGCGGGTCCAGAAAAATTGGATATAACGAAAGATCGTATGAACGGATATATAGAGGCCATGCAGGATGCCAATCTCCCTATTTCAGACTCTACCATCATTCATTCCGGTATTTTTATTCGTGATGGAGAACAGACTATGGAAGATATACTGTCCGGAAACGGTGAAAAACCGGATGCTATATTTGCATTTAACGATCCTGTTGCTATCGGAGCGATGAAAGCCTTGAAACGGCACGGATTGAGGATACCGTATGATGTCGCTTTTGTCGGCTTTTCAGAATCGGATATGGCCACTGTCGTCGAACCTTATTTGACGTCTATAGAACAGCCGCGTGTCGAAATCGGAGAGATTGCAGCAAGCTGCATGCTGGACAAGATTCGTACAAATAGATTGCTCAATAAAAAAATTGTACTGGATGCCAAATTGAATATCAGGGAATCATCGCATAAAAAACACAATTATGATAAAGACACTATTCTAACATAGGAGGGGTAGTGATTGACCTTAATCTGTAAGTAAGCCCTCGTAATGTTCACTTCTTCCTCCTTTACTTGGTTGAACGTGAGGAACACAGGCAAAGTGAATTTCAGAAATTCGGTATACCATTCATCACCAAGATCAAAAACAATATGAGAAACTCCCTGATAAGTATACCCGCCATTGATGTCAACCTTATCAATGACGGGCAACTTGAAATCTTTTAGAACTGACGTTAGTATATGATCAATCAGCGGAAGAATTTAATGCTTTCAATAACTCACCTTTCACCGTATCCGTCCCCGGAAAACCTACTGACCGGTACGTTTGTTTCCCTGCACGGTCGAGCACCAGATAAGTAGGTACGCCACGGACTTCGAATTTATCACAAATAGCTGCCCACTGAGCATTGGTCAACCGGTAATGCTCACCATGAATATCGGGTATCATATTGTTCCATGTTGTCTCCGGAGAATTTTCACCGGCAATAAAGACATACACGATATCTTTATCTATCAGCTCCTCCTTCATGGGTTTCATCATCTTCATAGCCATCTTACAAGGTCCGCACCAGGTGGCCCAGAAATCAACAAGCACTACCTTACCCTTGAACGGATCGACAATGGCTTCAAAAAGGGCATCGTCCTTCACATCTTCGGGCAGAGTACGAACCATAAAACTGCGCTTCTTCTTATTTTCTTCTATCTTCTGAAGCAGCTCCGTATTCATTGCAGTCAATTGGTTCAGGAAATAGGGATTCTCAATCGTGCGTAATGTAGCAAAATCGTCTTCAGACAAAGGCATAAAATCTTCCAGTTTTGAAGCACATTGCATTGCTGTCTGCACATCATGATAGATACCTTTACCTCCTATTAGCTCTCCAACCGCCTTCTGATTAGCTTCCAAAGCCACTTTGCCACACTCCTGAAAGAGGTTGTCATACTTATCTCTCAGCACCCTCATTATAGAAGCATCCTGCGACGAAGGATTATCACGGTATTTCTTCATTGCTTCCTTATCCTCCGGACTTACCTTGGATGAGTCAAGCAGGTAATCAAAAATACCGACGGTCTTAACAGACGGCAAATGGATGTATGCAGTATTTCTTACCATACCGGAATAATTGAAGCAATACACAGACTTGGGTGAATTGATGTAATCCAGTTTACTTAAAAAGTCAAAATAGCCATCTGACGGTTTTTTTGAGAGATACTCCTTACCGGCATCACGCAACGACAGTCCTTTTTGCTGAGCATAAGCCTGCAATAGCTGATAATCATATCCACATAACAGCCCATACAATGCATCTTTATTCAGCACAGTCAACAATTCCGCATAAGCTGCACTTATTTTCTTATTGGCACGGATCACATTGTCCGCTTCTTCATATTTCCGCATGCAATATGCTTTATACTGATCCGGAGTCATGTCATATAAGTCTTTCAACTCAACAGAACAAAGAGGAATTTCCAGTCCGGAATTCATTTCCGTATTCAATCCTGCATTCAGTCCTTCAAAATAAACCTTCTTCCCTTCAGCCTTCGTGTCTTTCTGTAAACGACTGGAAGCACGCGTCATTTCACGAAGATTTACGGTAACCTTGGTTTCTCCACCCGGAGACAACAAAAAAGAAACAACAGATCCACCCACACTTAAATAGGCGACAGAAGGGTGTGAGACTGATATTTCCGTATGGAAATTTCCCACTTCATCCAACTCTAACTCTGTATTCTTTTGTCCATAGGGAGATAAGAAATCAGCAGAATGTAATTCAGCTTTCATCCGGAATGAAGGCTTATAATCCAAAATACGACCACTAATGATAGCTGTTCCCTCTTTGATTTCAGGAGTCGGCAAAGCTACAGCAGTCATTTTTCCTGCCTTCTCTAGACCTTTAAGCAATTGGAGCTTAGGCAACTTTCCAGTCAGGCTGATACCGAAAAGATTAAAATCTCTCTCACCTTCCCCTTCCACAAAATCGAATGATTTTACAGATGGTGGCAAAGGTGGAAATATCAAAGAGAAAGTGGCCTCTCCGGATTCTGGCATCCAAAATTCCTGTCCCAACTCAATACCTACTCCCTGCCGCACCTGATAACGTTCACCATTATCTGCCACCAGACAAGTAGCAGGGGCAATACGTATCCAGTACTTTGGAGTAAATTTTGCATCCACATCAATCACGGTAGCTGTATCCGATAAATGAACGGCAGCTATCTCAATGGTTTCCGTTGCCTTTGCTATAAACGGAGGGCGATTAATCGTCTTCTGTGCATTCAATGCACTCCAAGACAAAAGACACAATAAGAATAGTAGTTTTTTCATTAGACTCATTCTTAAATTGATACTATCGCAAAGCTTCCACTTCTTCCGGAGTCAATGGTATCTTCTTGCCTAAGCGGCGGGCACCGGTTTCTGTAATAAGATAATCTTCTTCATTGCGAATACCACCGAAGTCACGATATTCTTCCAATTTGTCATAATTGATAAAGTCAGTGAATTTCTTACCTTCTTTCCACATGTCAATCAATTCGGGAATGAAGTAGATACCCGGTTCAACGGTATGTACAAAGCCCGGTTCCAAAGGAATGGCAAGACGTTGAGACTTACGTCCGAACTGTGTACTCTTGGGTTGACCGTTATAGCCTACCCACACTTCGCCCAGATTTTCCATATCATGCACATCCAGTCCCATCATGTGTCCCAGACCGTGGGGATAGAACAATGCATGAGCACCTTCCCGCACTGCATCATCCGCATTTCCTTTCATCAGACCCAGTCCTTTCAAACCTTCTACCATTACGCGGGCAGATAAGTCGTACACTTCCATATAAGGAATACCCGGACGGAGAGCCTTTACAGATTCCAGATGCATAGCATTCTGAATTTCGTAAACGGCACGTTGCTTCGAAGTAAACGTTTTATCGGCAGGTACAGTAGACGACATATCACCACAATAGCCCGATGGAAGTTCCGCACCGGCATCGATCAGAAACAAGTCACCCGATTTAATTTTATTACCATGATAATGATTATGCA